>ENA-OQJH01000141-OQJH01000141.1-human-gut-metagenome-genome-assembly--contig:-NODE-141-length-41987-cov-7.490755_pt1 | contig 41987 bp, 62 predicted proteins | sample MGYA00242597_ERZ504763 | MGnify/ENA primary metagenome ERZ504763 (study PRJEB26092, sample SAMD00036359) | human gut metagenome | host: Homo sapiens | study: EMG produced TPA metagenomics assembly of... | reverse complement strand
ATCCCACTGTTTATTAAAAAAATTCGGCATAACGGGATTGAATATAACTTACTTTTTCTCCGCACAGAATTGGGAAAGTATTCCGATGCCATCTCTGTTTGAAAAACGCATCCGTCTGCCAAATGAAATAGCGCTCCTGCTATTGCTTTTTTGATCCTACTATTTCCATACTCTCTATAGGGATCATTCTCACAGATACAACCTTACGACAATGCAGTCCCAGTGTGGCTACCAGCATCCGATAATTAGGAGGTCCCAAAAAAGAAAGTACGACATCTGGCTTTTCTGTCTTGACAATCTTACGCAGTCTTTTTACTCGATAAATTTTTCCAAGAATTCATTCCTTGATCCAAAAAAAGCCTTCGAATTCTTGAATCAATTGGATATTCCGCTTTCCCTTGTTCTGGCAAAATATCATTAATCAGGATTGTCTCAACATTCTTATCGCAAAGATATTTTCCCAGTACGCTCATAACACGCTGGGCTCCACCTTTTTGCATCGAGTCAATATATAGTATCGCTTTTTTCATCTTAACCTTTCCACGCTTTAAGTCTACGCTTTCTCTTGGAATATCATTGTTACAACCTGACGATACCCCGCCGTAATAATAGTATTGTGTAACTTACAGCAAGCCGTTTCATTCATTACGCAATCTTTTTATCTAAGAGGAGTATATGACTAGCATTCATTAGCCCTTACGCCAAACCATTTTGTTAACCACGTTACATAACCCTGAATGATGCGAACCACCTTCATGGACACGGTTTCGTCCACATAATCGGGGCAGGGCTTGCCCAGGACGCCCTTTTGCTTCATTTCAATCGCCATATCGGTGGCGTTGAGCAACTCCCGGGTGGTAATGCCAGCCAGAATGAAGTCACCGGCTTCCAGTGCCTCGGGACGCTCGGTGGAGGTGCGGATGCACACAGCGGCGATGGGATGACCAATGGACAGGTAGAAGCTGCTTTCTTCGGGCAGAGTGCCGGAGTCGGAGACGATTGCCAGCGCGTTCATTTGCAGCTTGTTATAGTCGTTGAACCCCAGCGGCTCGTTGACCCGGACACGAGGGTCCAGCTGGAAGCCGCTCTGTTCCAGACGGTGCTTGCTGCGGGGATGACAGGAGTAGAGGATGGGCATATCGTACTTTTCTGCCAGAGCGTTGATGGCAGTGAACAGACTCAGGAAGTTCTTTTCAGAGTCGATGTTCTCCTCACGGTGGGCAGACAGCAGAATGTACTTGTCCTTCTCCAGTCCCAGACGCTCCAGCACATCGCTTTTCTGAATCTTGTCCAGATTCATGTGCAGCACCTCCGCCATGGGAGAGCCGGTCTGGTAGGTGCGCTCCTTGGGCAAACCGGTATCTGCCAGATACTTCGGGCGAACTCGGAGTAGCACAGGTTCACATCGGAGATCACGTCCACGATGCGGCGGTTGGTCTCCTCGGGCAGGCACTCATCCTTGCAGCGGTTGCCGGCCTCCATGTGAAACAGGGGGATGTGCAGCCGCTTCGCAGAAATAGCGGACAGGCAGGAGTTCGTATCACCCAGCACCAGATAGCCCTCCGGCTGCAATTCAGACAAAAGTTCGTAGCTGCACCCCAGAATGTTACCACAAGTCACGCCCAGATTCTCACCAACCACGGGCACCAGAATGTCAGGACCATATTCGCCAAAGGTATTTTTCAGTTCAAAATCTTCCCAGAAAACGGTGGAAAGGTTTCTGTCCCAGTTTTGATTGTAATAGACCACGCAACAGTCAAAATATTCCCGGCAGCGTTTGATAACCGCAGCCAGTCGGATGATCTCCGGACGGGTGCCACAGCCAATCATGACCTTGGTACGCCCGTCGTTTTTCCATTTAAAATTGTGTTCCATAAAAATCTCCTAACGTCAACCAGTATCTTCTCTTACACCGGCTCGAAGAAAGTGTCCGGGTGATTCGGGTTGAAGATCTCGTTGCAGGTCATCACCGTCACCAGATTCTCTGTCTCCGACAGGTTGATGATGTTGTGAGTCCAGCCGGGAATCATGTGGACAGCCTCAATCTTATCGCCAGATACTTCAAATTCCACCGTTTCTCCGGTGTTGATGTTCCGTTCCTGAATCAGGCCGTGACCAGCAACCACGATGAACAGTTCCCACTTGGAGTTGTGCCAATGCTGCCCCTTGGTGATGCCTGGGCGGCTGATGTTGATGCTCACCTGTCCACAGTCGGCGGTGTGCACCAGCTCGGTGAAAGAGCCACGGTTGTCCACGTTCATTTTGAGGGCATACTTGAATTTGTCCGTAGGCAGATAGGTCAGGTACAGGGAGTACAGCTTCTTGGCAAAAGAGCCATCCGGCATTTTCGGCATCATAAGCGTAGTGGGCTGTGCCTTGAACTCCTGCAGCAAGTCAACGATTTCGCCCAGCCTGACCTTGTGGGTCACAGGAACACAACAATAGCGGCCATCTTCTTTCAGGACAGTCTCCACACCGTCAAACTCACAGTGTTGCTCCTTGCCTTCCAGCAGGTCAAACATCCCTTCTACAAGATCGTCGATGTACAGCAACTCCAACTCGGTGCTGCGGTCATTAACGGTGAAGGGCTCGTCATTGGCAACCGCCCAGCAGAAGGTGCTGACGGCGCTGTTGTACTTGGGGCGGCTATGTCCCATCAGGTTGACAAAGCGGTAGACTGCAACCTTTGCCCCAGTCTCCTGAGCATACTGGAAGAATAGTTCCTCGCCAGCCTTCTTGCTGCGTCCGTACTCGCTGTTGCCGAAACGACCAGCCAGCGTGGCTTGAATGGAAGAAGACAGCATAATGGTTGCCTTGTTGTTGTGCTTTTTCAGGCAGTTCAGCAAATCAGATGCAAAGCCGAAGTTTCCCTTCATGAAGTCTTCTGGGTTCTCCGGGCGATTTACACCCGCCAAATTGAACACGAAGTCGGCTTTCCGACAGTACTCATCCAGTTCTTTCGGGGTAGAATTCAGATCATACTCGTAGATTTCATCAATATGCAGTTCCGGGCGGGTCTTGTTCTTACCGTCCCGAACGTTTTTCATGTTGTTCACAAGGGAGGTTCCCACCATGCCCTTGGCCCCTGTCACCAGAATGTTCATTTTCTCACCTCCGGGCGTACCGCTGTGCAATCCGGAACATCTGCTCCATCTGCCACGACAGCAAAATTGCAAACCGTCACGTTGCTACCGATATGAGCATACTTGCCAACTTTTGCGCCAGTGCGAACAACGCTGTTGGCATAAATAAGCGCATAATCTTCCACGACCGCATCGCAATGGACTTCCGTGCCTGCATTCAACAGCACACCATTGCCCACGATAGCGCCATTCTGAACACAGGCATTTTGAAGAATCACACAGCCAACACCAAGTTTTGCAAATGGGCTGACATAGGCACTCGGCGCAATAATATTCGGGAATGTATAGCCATTGCCGTAGCTTTCTCATATACCTGCGCTCGGAAGCTGTTATTACCAATGCCAACCACCAGCAAACCATAGCTCTTGCGCAACTCAGGCAGACTAGCAATCCCACCAATAACAGGAATACCGCAAACCTCAGTTCCAACAGGTTGTCCATCGTCCACAAAAGTACAGTCATATTGGAGCAGTGCTTGTTCCGCTACCATGCGTCCAAAACCACCCGCACCGACCAGCAGGAGCTTTTCCTTAGACATTGGGGATGCCTTTCAGCTCATTCTGCACATACTCAGTGGTCATGATTTTCTTCACGGTGCCCTCTACATCCAAACGAGTGGTGTTATGGCTGGTGTAAGACTCATCCGCCATGGTATGTACCTCGCCCTTGACCACGAACTTGTCGTAGTTCAGGTCACGGTTGTCAGCAGCCACACGGAAGTAATGACCCATATCCTCGCTGCGCAGACGCTCCTCGCGGGTCATCAGGGTCTCGAACAGCTTCTCACCGTGGCGGGTACCAATGATGTTCGTACCAGTGTCACCGAACAGCTGCTGGACAGCCTTTGCCAAATCACCAATGGTGGATGCATCAGACTTCTGGATGAACAGGTCGCCCGGATTGCCGTGCTGGAAGGCGAACATGACCAGATCCACAGCCTCGTCCAGATTCATCAGGAAACGGGTCATATTCGGGTCCGTGATGGTGATGGGATTGCCCGCCTTGATCTGGTCGATGAACAGAGGGATAACACTGCCACGACTGCACATGACGTTACCATAACGGGTGCAGCAGATGGTTGTGCCGCCACGCTCAGCCGCCACACGGGCATTTGCAAAGATAACATGCTCCATCATAGCCTTGGAGATACCCATAGCATTGATAGGATAAGCTGCCTTATCTGTAGACAGACAGACAACACGCTTGACACCGGCATCGATAGCAGCATGCAGAACATTGTCTGTGCCGATGATATTGGTCTGAACAGCCTGCATCGGGAAGAACTCACAGGACGGAACCTGCTTTAGAGCAGCAGCGTGGAAGATGTAATCAACGCCCGGCATAGCGTCCTTGATGGACTGCGGATTGCGGACATCACCGATGTAGAACTTGACCTTCTTAGCCGCTTCCGGGTGTTTTGCCTGAAGCTCATGGCGCATATCGTCCTGCTTCTTCTCGTCACGAGAGAAGATACGGATTTCCTTGAGATCAGAGTCAAGGAAGTGCTTCAGTACGGTAGAGCCGAAAGAACCAGTACCACCAGTGATCATAAGGGTTGCGTTATCAAATGCAGACATTTTTCTTGTACCTCATTATTTCATTATATGTTCTTTTTTCCTATATTTCTAATTTCTTTGGATGGCACACCTCCAACAATAGTGTACGGTGGAACACTTTTATTGACTACTGCTCCAGCTGCAACAGTAGCACCCTTTCCAACCGTAACACCTTTCAAGATTGTCGAATTTGCACCAATCCAATTGTCTCCAGCGAAAACTACATCCTGATCATCACTGTCACGCTTATCCGAATTCTTAACCTCATACATTCTTTTGCCTAGCACATCAATCCGATGGTTTACAGTGATAACCGATACATTCGGTCCGAACATAACATAGTCACCGATAATCACCTTTGCCCGCGTAGATAACAAAAGGCAGTTTGCTCCAATGGAAACATAATTTCCAGTATACACGTTTTTCCATGTCCCTCTTGAGTTCTTTCCAATATTCACATGAGTACCATGTTTTGCTAACTGCATCCTCATAAAAGGCACATATATGAATTTATGCCACACTCTTTCTACAAGGTCCAACGATTCAAATACGAATCTCATTATAAACCTCCTGAATTTTTTGGAACACTACCACATCCTTATATGCACAAGCAACCTTGTTCAGATTCCACGCAGACATTTCAGATCGAACTTTCTGCGGACGGATTTTTTCTATTGCTCGTACTATTTCCTCGCTTGACATAGTGTCGATGATTATACCGCCACATGTCTCAATCATTTCAGCATTAGAGCCAACATTTGTTGCAATTATTGGCAAGCCTGATGCCATCGCTTCCAGCATAACCATTGAGAACCCCTCTGTATAGCTAGGAAAAAGAAATGCGTCAGCTTTTCGCATTAGACTAATTGCTTCTGTGTGTTCTTTTCTTCCATAGAAAACAACATTATCTGGAGCCTGTATTCTAGAAATTCATCCGAAACCGGTCCAATCAAGTGAAACACAACATCCTTCTCTTCACGAGCTGCGTCAATGATTTCGCGGATGCCTTTTTCTTGTTTTACATGTCCAACGTAAACTATGTTTTTCAATTCCTCCGCTATAGAGCTATGTGGTTGAATTATGCTGCCGTCTACTGCGTTTGGAATCTTATCTGCTTTTCTGCCAGATATTTTATTAACATAGGACAATGACGTTTGGTTTAAAACTAGGATTCTATCAACAGAATCAAAGATATACTTTCCAAGTCTTATTGCAGTCTTTCCTTTTAGCTGATCTTGAATATTACAATGACAATGAAAGACTATGTGATATTTGTGCGATAGTGCTACGCAGAGAGCATCTCTGATTATCCCAGTAGTACTACACGCAGAACAAATGTGAATTACATCAACCTGTTTCTTTCTAAGGATCGATAGATAATTCATGATGATTCTAAAAAAACGTTTAGCCTCTGGAAGCAGAGGAATTCTTCCACCTTTATGAAGCGCTCTTTCTCCAATAAAAGCTGTATTGACAGTGTACACTTCATTGATATTTTCACTATCTTTTAGGTACTGTTCAGTCCAGGTTGCCATTCCGCCATTTGGAGGTGGAAGCGGTGAAACAAGTAGAACCTTCATTTCTTATCTCCAACAACTAATCTAGCATATTCTTTGCTGTTTTTAGAATTCAAGAAATGCAAAAACAATTTATCACTACATACCGTGACATTGCTTTCTTTAACTGTCTTAATTGCTTTTCCGAGATTCTGCGGTTGGTCTGACTCTGTCAAATAATATCCCGGCATTTGGGCTATCCATCGTCCAAACTTTGATTGATTACCAAAACAAAAAATAATTGGTTTCTGGCATGCAATGCAAGTAGCAGTTTTACTTGGCAGAGCCGTTCGATAGATGTTGGGTGCAAGAGGAATCACATTTACATCTGCCATAGCATAAATGCTAGGAGCCAACTCTGATGGCTGCATCGGCAGAAAGAAATATTGCTTAACCTTTCCGCTTCGTGTTGAAGTCGTTCCTTATACATGCCATCTCCAAAAATATGAAAGTGAATGTCTTCTTCATCCTGCATAAGTTTTGCGGTTTCTACTACCACATCTACATTCTGCATGGTGCCAATGTTACCTGCATAAACCACATTAAACTTACCCGCAGATAAAAACTTCGCTATTTTTTCGCTATATACGTCTTCATAACGGTACAAACTATCAGTATAGCTCCAGTTATACACAACCTTAGTTTTTTGCGAATCTGCGCCTTTTTCAATCAGCAACTCTTTCATATCTTCCGAAATTGTGATTATTTGATCCGCATGACGGTAGCATATCGTTGCTCTGCAGAAAGAATCTTATACACTATTCCTTTCACACTGCCAATATAAGCAGCATTTTCCGGGAAAATGTCCTGAACATTATAGGTGAGTCGTGCCTTAGGCATATTGTGCTTCACTACAAAAGTCATAAAACCGGCCACATTGCTAGACTGATTAAAAACTGCATCATAGTCTCTATACTTTTTAATCAGTCTTCTACATTTCCATACATACCTTAGTTCAACAAGATATCTTGCAATAAAATTGCCTTTTGATGCCAACTGACATGGAATACAATCAGTAGTCACTCCAAGTTCAACCAACTCACTTGGCAATTTAGGAAGCGAACCTCCAGTATCCTTTTGAATAATGTGTACTGTGTGTCCGTCTGCATACAAAGCCTGAACTATTGCAACCAGCAAATGCTCTGATGGAGTCCTTCTGTCGAAGTTTCCTCCCATCCACATAAGTACTTTCATTTAGCTTCTCCAAACATCTTTTTAATACACATCTCAGTCGCACCCACACCATACTGTACGAATTCGTCGCGGAATCGTTTGGTGTTAGCACACTCCACAACATAATCCACATTCTTGATTCGCTGCAACAAGTCGCTTTCCGTCCGGCAACTCTTATTGGGGTACTTCTCGTCTACTGCAAAATAAGTGCCACGCTCTGCAAGATAACTGTCATAATCGTATGCATAGCAGAAAATCGGGCGGCATAGAATCGAATAATCAAATGCAATAGCCGAATAGTCCGTAATCAGGATGTCCGCTGCAATCATCAGGTCATTGACCGCCGGGTAATCGGATGCGTTACGGACAAAGTCGTTATACTCAACACCGAGCACCTTGGTCGTCTGATGATGGGCACGGAAAAGGACAACATACTCATTACCCAGTTCCTTCTCCCACTCATGAAAATGGATCGGAGGTTTGATTGCATAGGACTTGCCGCCATCCGTAGACTCGCGCCAAGTTGGTGCATAAAGGATGACCTTTTTGCTTTCCGGGATGCCGAGCTTCTTGCGCATTGCTACCTTTTATTCTCATCCGCAAGCCACAATTCTTCATTGCGCGGCATACCACAACGAAGATAGCTGGACTCCCTCGCATTGAATGCGCTCTTAAATACGCGCTCATCATAGTCACCAGAAACCGTGAGGTAGTCCAGCGTATCAAAGTTATAATCCTTACGGCCGGGGCAGTCATTTCCGATATACTTTAGAGCAATTCCGTGCCATGTATTCAAATAGACTTGGCCTTTTTTCTTAAACTTCAGACCGCGCTCAATATTTGTATTGGTAATCCAGTATTTAGCCTTCAGCGCCATCTTGAAGTACGCAGGGGTATCAATCTTTACAGTTTCCAACTCCGGGTAATTTTCCGGATGCTCAAACGCCCAAACGCAGTGTTTGCCCGTGTACTCAGGATGAGTCTGCATGTAATCGTACAGAACCTTGGGACTGTCATTAAAGTTTTTACCCATGAAAGAAACAAAGAGAACAAGTTTGTCATCCGTTTTCAGGAACGTGCCCCATACCTTAAACACAAAGCTCATAATCACAACATACAGCTTCTGAATGAGCTTGTTGTGCTTCAAAATATAAATAAGTCTATCTCTCATGACTCCAGCCTCTTCTATATCATTGTCCTAAAATCAATTATCGCGCAGCATTTTCAGTAATCTTTTTTCTAATTTGTGTGCTGCTCGTACTCTTTGTATACGGGAAATAGACAATATCTACACCCTTATCCTTAAAGTACTCCTCATAACGATCAAAGCGTTCCGTTCCCTTATAATCAGAACCCACAAATAGGCGATCGTAATGCCATAGAGCCCATGCATCCGAATCCTCCTTGCAGGAATCCACCACCTTGTCCACATATTTACAGGCACCGACAATTGCTTTACGTTCCTCAAGTGGAATAAATGTTTCTTTACCTTTCCATGCACCGCTGCCGTGTACACCTACGATTAAATAGTCGCACTGTTCTTTTGCACGCTTAAGCAGGTTAAGATGCCCCACATGAAAAAGGTCAAATGTCCCAGAAAGGTACCCAATTTTCACCCTTTTTGTGTTATCGAGCCTTCCAGACTCCTTCTTATACTGATAACTGTGTAGCCCGTATTCATGCGGATCATTATGATACCGTTCAAGAACGCCCTTGAATGTTTCCTCATAATTCGGAATAAATCGAACATCACGGGCAAAAAGGTGTCTTACAATATCTCTTGCAAGCGACTCTGTTTCTGTTAAGTCGTTTTTACCACCGTAAAATCTACTTCCCTTGAACGATGCCGGTGAAACATCAAGAATACGATTTGCTGAACCGTATGCCTCTAGTTCAATATTTACCGATTCTACAAATCGGACAGTCGCCGCCTTCGCCGCAGCATAAACCGATGCGCTAGGTGAGGACATCCACCCCGAGATACTTCCCATCACGCCTGCGTAGAAATCCTTTTTGCCTAGGATTCTCTCGTAGAAAATACGGAAAATCTTAATGGTGCTCACAGCATCCACCGTCAGCATTTTGTCGATTTCTGCGATGTGATGATATTGAAAATCCGCAATTCGTCCAATTCCCGCTGTAACCATCAGAAGCTCAACATCCTGATTCTGTGCAAGCTTCTGATACAAATCCTCATCAAAATCCATCAAGTCGCAAAAGTGATACGTCACCTTTGTTTCTTCGAGTATCCCCTCCTCGGGTGGTATGCGATCACAAATCTCCAAATCATATCCGCAATCAAGCAGCTTCTTACTAATTGCCAATCCGATTCCATTGCTTCCGCCAATAATAACAGCCTTTTTGTTACACATTTTCCTCACCTTTAAAAATGTTTTATAGTACAGCAGCAGTCGGTGCTGTCATTTTTTCATATCAAAGATTACAGCCCAGACTCATTCTCCAAGAGTCTGAGCCTTTTATTCCTTATAAAGCTCTGCTAATCGTCCTCAGCAGTGTTAGCCCACACTGCCGCTATGTCTCTTGTACCGCAAAAAACGAACGTTTCTACGACAAATTCACGCTACGGCAACCGTTGTCTTTAGTCCTGATAGCACCAACACACGCTACGGTAACCCCTGCCTTTATTCCAGATTCCACTCATCCGTGCTACGGTAACTCCCTTGCTTATGCCGGATTACCCCACACGAATGAGCATCTCTGCGGCCATGTAGTTATCACCATCACTCTCACACCCGCCTTGTTATCTTCAAGACCGGGATGAAATCGCAGATGATGTTATCATTGCTCAGCCCAGATAACGCTATGTGAAAGTCCCCACAGTGTCGGTAATATCATCGCAGTGCCATCCGGCATAAACCCACGAGCTACCGTCGCATCCATAAAAGTGCTTTTTCAGGGCATAAACGCCTCAATTTACACTCGTTTTGCCCTCTCTCACGCCCGCGCTCTTGGCATTTTGCACTACTAGATGCAGTATTTCAGCCTCATGTAGGGCAATTCGGCTTAACGCCACTGTAGGAGCCGCATTTATGTCTGACACCACTCCGGAATTTCTTCCAATTTTTAGCAGTTCAAAACATGCAAAAACATCGATATTTAGTCGTTTTCTCCACTCATTGCAGTGGTTTGACCCTCAGAAATTCCCTCGGTGCTTTCAGGCATAAACAAGATCTTCACGGTCGCCAGCATGATTTTCAGATCCTCAATCAGGCTGGGATGTGCAATATACATCAAATCCATCTGCAGCTTATCGTAGGGGGTGGTGTTGTATTTGCCGTACACCTGCGCATAACCGGTCAGACCAGCTTTTGCCTGCAGGCGCAGCGCAAACTCCGGCATCTCCTCACAGTACTGGGCGGCGATCTCCGGGCGCTCCGGGCGTGGGCCTACAACAGACAAATCTCCCTTCAAAATATTGAGAAGCTGGGGCAGCTCGTCCAGACGGCAGGCACGAATGACGTGGCCCACCTTCGTGATGCGGTCATCTTTATCACCGGTGGAAAGGCGTGCTACACCATCCTTTTCAGCATCCACTCGCATAGAACGGAACTTCAGGATCTCGAACGGTTTGCCGTCTTTGGTAAGGCGAACCTGCTTGTAAAAGGCCGGACCACCATCGGACTTGACTGCAATGGCTGTAATCAGAAGCAACGGGCTGAGAATTACCAGTCCAGCCAATGAAACCACAATATCCATCAAGCGCTTTACAAACAGATACTCCGGGCTTGCCATATAGCGACCCACACGCAGCATGGGCAGATGGAACATATGCATCGGCTGGGCACCGCTCATAATCACATCGCCCACACGAGGGATCACAAACACATTGATGCCCTGTCCCACACAGTATTTCAGGATGATATTGCGCTCATGGCTGTGGACACCGCTGATGAACACGCTCTGCATTCCATCCAGCAGGCTCAGGTCGTTCAGGCATTCCTCAACGTTCAAGGTCATCTTGACATCGTATTTTTTCGAGAGGCCATATTCATTGATGAGCTTTTCCAGTCCATGCCGGACATCGTAGACCACTGCGGTGGGCTGAGGCGGAAAAGTCCGGAAATACCAGGTATGGGCGCATCTTGCCCACAGGGTTGCCATCATGATCTGTCCGACAATCGCCGCAATACCCGGCAGAAGATTGCAGAGCCGCCGGGCCATCAGGCAGATGACAATGTACAGAATTCCATCGGTTGCCATGGCTGCCAGTACCTGTCCGTAGATCAACTCTGAAATGCGCTGCAAAGACATCCAGAACGCATCGTAAACTTTTCCCAGCAGGAAGAACAATACCGCAAATAGACCGATCATGGCCCAATTGCCCTTCCAGCCAAACTTTGCATAGACCTGATATGAATAATACAGTTCCCAACAAAGTGCAAATGGAATTGTAATCATTACCAGATCGATGATTTTTGCGATTTTCAACATCACATCATGCTGAAATTTTGACATAATACCCCAATAACTCCTTTAGCTTTTTCTTTTGTTCTTCGCTCAACTTTTCAGGCTCGCCTTGCAGCAACCGCTTCTGGTTGTATATCCACCGGCCAAGCCAGATGCCATCCGCAGTCTTATATTTCGCCGGAATCTCCAGATTTCCATATTGCTTTTTATATTCCTGCGCCAGTTCGTACCGGTGCTGCCACGAGTCCGGTTTCTCCCACTGCATTCCAACGGCATCCAGCAACTCAATGCGCTCTTGTGATAAAATTGCATTGCTCTTCTCCGGATTCCGATATGCATACTGCTGCCGCCGCACCCATTTTCCAAGGGCATAGCCTCCGGCGAAATATATGCCACCGGAATGTCAAGGTTCCCATTTGCCTCAAAATATCGTTTCGCTGCCTGATAAACCTCATTCCACTGTCGGTCATAGCGACTGCCCCACTGCATTCCTATGGTTTCCAGTCGTTTGATCTGATCCGCAGACAACTTTTTCTGCTCATAGGCTAGTTCTTGATTTTGAATCCAGCGGCCAAGCGTTTTTCCATCTGCTGTTTTATAATCTCGTGGAACATCCAGATTTCCATACTCCTGCGCATAGACTGCCGCAAGTGCATACCCCTGTTCCCATCGGACGTCAAATACCTTCCACGCCATCCCCAACTGATTCAACTGTCGGATGCGCTCTTCCGTCAGCTTTCCATCGTTTCGGCGTTTCCGCGCATTGTTGATCCACTTTCCCAGAGGATAGTCATCTTTCGTTTTGTATTTCGCCGGGACCTGCAAATTTCCAAACTGCTCCCGAAATTTTCGTGCTTCCTTCAGACCACGCTCCCATGCGGCATCGTTGCGATTTCCCCACTCCATGCCAATGCTGTCCAGCCGTGCGATTTGCTGTTCGGTCAAGTTCCCCGGAATCTGTCCCGCACGAACACGGCGCTGGGTCGTCAGCCATTCGCCAAGGCTCAATCCCGCTGGTGTGGTATAACGTTTTGGAATATTCAGGTCGTCATGCTCCGCATAGTAAATGCTTGCTTCCGAAAAATAATGATCCCAACTGGAAGAAAGGCTTGCCTGCAACTGCTCAAACAGTACCCGGCAGTCATGCACCTGCTCAACAACCTCGAATCGCTCGGTAACGATCTTATCGCCCTCGCCGTTAGCATAGAGCCGGTAGACCGTCTCCTGCATCTCGCCCTGTAACCCCGCAATGCTGCATAGACCCTCGAAGTTGTTGACTACATCGAGGATAAGCGGTGTAGAATTTTCCCCGGCGGTCAAAGCGCGTCCAATCTGCTGCTTGTAGATGGTGGGTGAAATGGTGGGCCGGAACAGGATGACACCTGAAATGCCTTCTACATGAACTCCCTCGTTCAGCATGTCGATGCAAAACAGCAGCTTCAGGCGGTCACCTTCATCGGCCTTGAAGTCGGCAAAAGCCTTGTCTGTACCGGGGTCATCCGAGTAGCTTCGTAGACCGCCACTTCCGCATTCACCTTTGCAAACCACTCCGGCACATGAGAGATCATTTCGTCCATGTGCTCCTTGTTGGCGCAGAACACGATGTACTTTCCGGACTTGTTCGTGATATGATGTTCAAAAACCTTGTCTAATCCATCTGCTTGTTCCAAGGCGCGGCGCAGGGCATCCAGATATTTTTGATTTACGTCCTGAATCCCAGCAGAACGCAGATTATCCACTCTTGTCTGATAACGTGCCAAGTCTTTCTGATATTGGTAGACCGTTGTTACGTAGTTTGGAGCAGGCAAAATACCCCTGACGATTGCTTCGCCAAGGGTCATGTCGCTCGCAACACGGCCATCAAAAAGCTCTTCGGCCATGTCACGGTTATTATCCAGATACCGGACGTTTGTCGCCGTCAGCCCCAGCAGTTTTGCCTCCGGGCATAACTTTAACAAAGCCACCGTGCTTTCGCCCCAACATTCCGCACCGGCACGGTGAAATTCATCGAGTATAATATAGGCAGGTTTCTGCGCTGCGATATCATCCAGTTGCGCCTGGGTGCAGCACATCAGTTTGGCATAGGTATAAAAGTGAACGTTTGCCAACGGAAAATCCGGGTCGTTCCTTTTCAGGCTTTCCAGCTGGGTCTTGAAGATATATTCACTGGGAGAAAGCCAGATCACGACCTTCTCCGGGTTGTCCTCGATCAGCTTGAACGCAATGTAGCTCTTTCCGGTGCCGGTGGGGTGGACAATGGCGGCCTTGCCATACTGCTCCATCATCCGGACAGCCGCATGATATGCTTTCTCGTTGTGCTCAAACAGACGCAATGCCACCTTGTTCACCCCTTTCCGCAATAAAGGAGTATCCTTCACAGTGAAAATGGAGGATACCGTTCCTTTGACATCGTTGTCTATAATCTCATCTTATTTTATCATGGTTATATCTGGGATTCAATAGAAAACATCATAAATGTATCACATTTGACCCTGAAAAAACATCGCGAAGGCCGGATTGTTTTTGTGTCATGTCCAGTTTTGTATAATAATTCCAGCTGTAAACGAAGATTGAGAAAATAAGGGGTCAGATGAGGGTCTAAACAGCAGGAGGAAACAGCGATGGCGCGACGGGGAGAAAACATTCGCAAGCGTAAGGACGGTCGGTGGGAAGGCAGGTACATCAAGGCGCGCACACCGGAGGGGAAGATCCAGTGGGGTTACGTTTACAGAACGGCCTATGCGGAGGTCAAACGGGTACTAATCCAGAGAAAAGCGGAGGCGGGGTTCTACAACCTGAATCAAACCGGCCTAACCTTTGAAGTACTGTCCGAGGTGTGGCTGTGCTCCCTGAAAAACGCTATAAAAGAATCCACCTATTCGCATTATTCGTACACGCTGCACAAATATCTTCTTCCGGTTTTGAGCAAGGTGCCCGTTGCATCCCTTGAGGAAAGATTTCTGGAACAGGCCATGCAGCAAATCATCACGCCCACAGATGCGGCACACAAGCCACTGGGAAACTCCTCCGCCCGGGAATGCCTCTCGATGCTGCGACGTATCTGCAAATATGCCGCTCATTTACGTTTGATTCGTCCAATGGAGCTGGAAGTTGCGCTGCCAAAAGCCATCGACAAAATTTCTACGCCTCTCTCCCCGGCGGAACAGCAGCGACTTCATCAATATGTACAGGCGAACCCCACGCCTCGCAAAATTGGCTTACTACTGGGGCTGGAATTGGGGCTCCGAATTGGTGAGATTTGCGGCCTGCAATGGGGCGATTTTGACCTGAAACTCGGCACGCTGAGCATCAATCGGACGGTCTGCCGAATTTCCTGTGGAAACGGTCATACAAAGGTAGTCATTCAAACGCCTAAAACCCGCACCTCCCGCCGGGAAATTCCCATCCCAAAGCAGCTATCGCTGATGCTGAAAAGCTGCGCGGAAGCGCCAGCAATACTGCATGGTTCCTGTCCGGCAGCGAGTCCAAGCCCACCGAACCCCGCTGCTATCGGAAAAGCATCAAAGCGTATCTGAAGCAGGCGACTGTCCGTCAAGTGCGCCCGCACGCGCTGCGCCACACCTTTGCAACGACCTGCCTGCAGGCGGGGTGTGATGTAAAGACCCTCAGCGAATTGTTGGGACACGCTAACGCCAACATCACCTTGCAGCGCTATGTGCACTCTGACCTGACCCGAAAGCGCAGAGAGATGAACCGGATATTCTCCCATCAGGTGTCTATGAGGGGCAGGAAGGCGCAAAATCTGATAGAATAGCGCTATATTTTGTCCATGGCCCTCCATTTTCACTGTGGAGGATACTTTTTGCTAAATATATTCTTTGTCGTTACGCAGCCATGTATTCTCTACAGTATAAAATTCTTTCGTGATATACGCAGCTACGTACGCAAAACTGCACGAACTTCTGTACCATCCTATTGAGGTGAATTTCATCATGACAGTAATAGATGCCGTTGCTAAACGCTTTGAACAGCTCTGCAACCAGCATGGGATACGCCCCAACGAGTTAGCGACCCATGCCGGTGTAACACCATCTACGGTATATAGTATGCTCGACCCATCCCGTCAGCGTGTATCCATCGCCACCATTAAAAAGCTCTGTGATGGTCTTGATATCACGCTTGGTCAGTTCTTTTCCTGTGCGCTGTTCGATGAACTGGAGCAAGAGATCCAATAGCTCACCGAACGATCTGCTTGGCTTTCCCTGCAACGCGTACTCTCTTTTCTAAGTGAATTTTAGAATTTCATATCCATTGTCAGCCTGATTTGTGCTCTTTTGCATGGGTCAGGCTATTTTTTTTTTACGCTAAAAGGCCCCTGCCCATCACATTTCTGTGAAAGGCAGAGGCCTTCTGTTGATAGATTTTAATCAGGTCTGGGGAGATGGAACAACTATCTCATTCTACCGGGTCAGTGTCCCCTTCCATATTTTTAACTACCCCCGGGGTGTCTGACGCACTGAGCATCTGTTCTTGCTCCATGCGGCGGCGTACAGCTTCCACCACATAGGCGGTCGCACTTTCTCCAGCTTGTTCTGCTGCCGCTTCAATCGCTTTTTTGCTCTGTGGACTATCAATTCTCAAATTCAACACGAGCCGTTCATAGGTTTTTGCGTTGTACTTTGACCTGCTGGCTGTACTTGTTTTTCCGCCCATTCTAACACCAACTTTCTTTGGACTCTTAAAGGTATTATATCATAATCTTTTGTCTTTGCATACTATTCCCAGTATGCATTTTGCACAGATATTTGTATTTTTCTTTGGTGATTATTCCATCTTGCATACTGTGCACAGTATGTGTATACTCATGCCATCGGGAACACCGGTTCTCACATCCGACCATTCACCAACGATTTGAAGAGAGGTACACAGATGAGCATTAACGTTTTACTAACCCTTGTCGAGCAGTACAAGGAGGCCGCCCAACTGATCGAGACTGCACAGGCCGAACAGGAGCAGCTGAAGATCCAGATCCGCGAGGCACTGACTGAGCGTTCCACCAACTATCTGGAAGTAGGCTGCCACAAAGTCCGCCTGTCCGATTTCTCCAGCACCCGACTTGACAGTAAGGCTATCAAGGCCGTAGTGCCCGACCTGTACGACCAGTACAGCAAAACGGTCACCGGCACCCGCCTGAGCATCACCTGACATCACCCGAAAAAAGCCCCATACAGCGCCTACCGACCAAAGTTTGCGTTGTATAGAGCTGCTGTACACCCGCCGGGGCGGGCTACACCAATATTATACCTGTCCCGGCCTTTTTATCAAGAGAAAGGACCGAAAAATCATGAAACAGACTGTCAAAACCTCCCGCGCTGCTGGTCAGTTGGAAAAGATGTTCCGCGAGCTCAACAAGCACTACTTTGCAGGCAAGCTGCCCGAACCCATCATCAGCCTGAAAAAGACCCCGTCCGCCTATGGGCATATCACCTGTTCCAAGGTCTGGCAGGCAGGCGGTGAGAACAAGTACGAGATCAATATTTCGTCGACCACCCTTGACCGCCCCATCGAGGAGACCGCTTCCACCCTGCTGCATGAGATGGTGCACGAGTACTGCATGGAGACCAGCATCAAGGACACCAGCAACAACGGGGTCTACCACAACCGGCGCTTTAAGGAGCAGGCAGAGGCACACGGTTTGACCGTCGAACACCACGAAAAGTACGGCTGGACCATCACGAGCCCGTCCGAAGAGTTGCTGGACTTCATCATCTTCCAAGGCTGGCAGGATATCCAGATGGGCGAGCGGCTGGCATGGTCGGATATGGCAGGCACCGGAGCAAGCAGCAAGGCACCCGGCAGCAGCCAGACCGGCGCGCCGAAACCGCCCAAAGCAAAGAGCAGCACCCGGCGGTGGGTATGCCCCAAGTGCGGCACCATCATCCGGAGCACCAAGGAAGTGCGGGTCATCTGTGCGGACTGCATGGAGCTGTTCGTGAAGGCTGACTAAATCATAGCAGGACAGAGAGCGAGGGCACGAGTGAGAGTAGTGCCGGATTTTAAAGTGCACTCGTAAAAAAGGAGGTTTCACATGGACACCATCAACGATAGAATCTATTCCCTTCGCATACAAGCGGGCATTTCACAGCAGCGATTGGCGGATGATCTCAACCTGTCCCGGCGTGCTATCAGCTTATGGGAAACCGGCAGAAGAACACCGGACATTCAATCGGTTCTGCTGCTGGCTGGCTACTTTCAGGTATCGCTGGATTATCTGGTCAAGGGTAGTCGTGCTTAAAAAGTAGCGTGTGCCCTATTTTACAGCCGACAAGTCACAGAATCATTCTATTTTAGGGTCAGTTTTGGCTTTCCTTTCAATAGTTTCTCCCATCTCTGACCCTATTTTTCATATCAGCCAGTGAGGTACATCCTATGAAGGTCGCATACGTCCGCGTCAGCACCGAAGAACAGAACGAGCTCGCCAGATCAAAGCGCTCAAGAAGCACAGCATCGAGAAGTGCTTCACCGAAAAAATCAGCGGTAAAAGCATGGACAGGCCTCAACTTCAAGCCATGCTCGACTATGTACGTGAAGGGGATACCGTCTATATTCACGATTTCAGCCGCCTCGCACGCAGCACCAAGGACTTGCTGGAGATCGTGGAGCGGTTACAGAGCAAGGGCGTGCATCTGGTCAGCAACAAAGAGAACCTCGACACCGGAACCCCTACCGGAAAGCTGATGTTGACCATGATTGCAGCCATCAATGAGTTTGAGCGGCAAAATCTGCTGGACAGACAGCGGGAGAGAATCGCTATCTCCAAGCGGAATGGGTCTATAAGGGACGCAAGAAGGTCGCCATGCCCGATAACTTTCCTGCCCTATATGATCGTTACACCCGCCGGGAACTGAACAAAGGACAACTGGCCGAAGCTCTTCACGTCACCCGCCCGACACTAGAACGGATGATTCGGGAGCACCTGAGCAATCAAAAAACCTAAAAGCACACCTATAAATCCATTTTATTGGACATCACATCTGATAAACTCTAATCACACCAGGGAACATAGCAAAACACAGGAGGATTTACTTATGAGCCACAACCGCGATTGGTACGATGACTACAAAGCCTATACCAGAATAAATGCAGCCAGAACTGGTGGCGGTGGCGACTGGGGATGTTTACTGCTCATGCTAGAAGCCGCTGGAGGGACTTTCGTCATGGGAGCCATCCTCTATTTCATTCTCTCGCTGTTCGGTGCGATTTGATATTATAAACCACAGTTCCACCATAAAAGGGTCAGCGGTTTTCTCTCAATCTCTCGGCCAACTGGGCCAGAAGCGCAACATCTTCTTCGTTTAGACCGGTCACATTAACAGCGCTGTAATTTTCTACGCCAAGCAGATAATCCGTTGATACAGAAAACAACCGTGCGAGATCAACTAGACTAGGCGGTGATGGCATAGAGAGCCCCTGCTCCCACGAGTTGATTCCGTTTCGTGTCATATTCATTCTGCGTGCAAGTTCAGCCTGCGTCCATCCACGGGCTTCTCGCAAGGCTTTGATACGGTCTGCTGTCATTACACCGCCTCCCTTTTTATGTCAAGTATAGCTGTCTATTTGGGCTAGTCTTTATCATTAAGGCTCTATTACTTGACATTTCACCAAAAGCGTGGTAACTTCAGAGCAGAAAATCAGTAAGTTTATCAAGTGTCGGTACAATCAACTTTTTCAAGACATATCATCAGGAGGAACAACACTATGAGTGGAGCAGTATCGTTTGTTTTGAGTCTACTGGGGCTTGGTGCTTCTGGCGCAGTCAGTGTCGGTCAAAGTGTAAGCCGAAAGAAAGCTGATTATGAATTGGTGAAGCACATGGTTATCACGGTACACCAGATGTCCTTCGGATGCGAGATCGTGTCCGCAAAGAGTGGTGGAGTATGTGTGGTGACGTATATAATGCATGCGGTAAGCCTGCGAGTGAGTACGGAAATCCATACAAAACCCCATATTGTTATTGTAAGAAGCGCTGGTTTATTGCCCATCTGAACGAAAAAGGCATTCCGTATGATGATGTTGTCGTGAACGATGTGACAGGAGTCACTTTCTATGAACGACAGAACCAGCGGTCGAGGGAGTGGATGAGAAAGCTGCGGTAAGGAGGAAAGCATGAAAGGCCCCAAGCGTTATCCGCCGCCAGAAAGCCGCGCAGCTAGCAAACATGTTTTGGTCTACCCGAATTGGATGTCTGCACAGAGATATCACGAATATCAAGAATCGCGTGCAAGTGCAGCAAGAGCAGCGCATGACAATTAAATCAGGAAGCCGATCGGCACAATGCCTTTGTCGAAAATGCTAAAAAGCACGGTATTTCCATTTCCAAAAAGAAAAAGTGATTGTATAGAATATCTTTTTTCGAAAAGGCTCTATTGTCCAAAAGCACAGGAGGGACAACATGGCTAACAAGCACTACACCGGGACCAATACGCCCCAAATCAAGCAGCTATACCCGGAATGGCTCTATCCTGATTGGATGCCTTGGTGGGAGTATCGTGAATACAAAGCCGCAAGATTTAACGAGTTTCAAGAGGAAAAAGCAAGCGCTCACCGACAAAAGTTAGAACGTGACCAGCAAGCCGAACGGCATAGAGCCTTTGAAGAAAACGCTAGAAAGCACAATATTCCGATTCCGAAGAAAAAGAAAGAGCCGTGGGAAGACTGACCAGTTCCATTTCAGCGAAAGGTGGTAGATTTATGGCTGAAAATAAATTCGTACTCAAAGAACTTTCAACGTATACAGGGAAAACAAATATCCTGTATCAGAAAGAATTTGAATCACGAGAGCAAGCAGAAAAGTATCGGGATATTATCGAACCATTACTACGTGAAACACAGGCAAAAAATCCTGCCCTTCCGTATGTAAAGTTCATAATCGAAGAGCTTTGATGCTTCACGTCCCGGGGCATGACATAAAACCGCCTTAATTTAATAACCAACCCCAACATAAAAGCCCTGCCGCTCAATTGTGAGTAGTAGGGCAATTTTTATTGTGTGTCCAGTCGAGAAGTACATCCCGGCGGATTTGCGGCTCGATTATTATTTTCACCACTTTTGAGCATATCCATTTGCGTCGTGATTTGCGCCCCTTGGAGAGCATGGAGGTCGGAGCGTAATTTTACGCACATCCACTTTGAGCTACGGGTGACGTTCTGGACATCCATCTATGGGCTTTCATACGGCAATCCCATCAGCACAACAAAGCCATAGTCAAGCCCCCCTGCTGCCCCGCTCCTATCCCCCATCACATCCCCGCTGGTGTACGTCACCGCCTCATATTTGCGACATATTTCGGCGCTTCACGACGCATTTGGACATTTTTCGCCTGTTTTGCCATATTTTGCGTTACATTATTTCGGACTGGATAAAACTGGTCCAAATATATGTAATGGGGATGATGTCAAAATGGTTACTTCCAATTTATCCGCCCATATCAATGATGTACTGCGCTATGTCGGGATCACCCGTAACATGAACGCCTACATTATTCTATCACAAGCTCTGACGCTGATTGCCGAGGACGAAGACCGCCTGCGAGCCGTGGAAAAAGAGCTCTACACGCCCATTGCCGACAAGAAGATGTACGAGCCCAAAGCAGTCCAGAGCACGATCCGCCGGGCATCCAAGGTCGCATGGGATCTCTGCCCCGATCGCGTTCAGGAGTTGGCTGGCTATCCTCTGAATGGTCGCCCTTCTGCTGTGACCATGCTCGAGCTGCTCTATAATGGTGTCGCCCGCTATGACGATCTCTCTATTCTGAAATAAGTGCCCCTCAACAACAAGCGCCCCGCTACTCTATGCCGAGCAGTGGGGTATTTTTGTGTCTTGATGAGGGTGTACTATTTGGTACGGGGCGCATATGGCGATTCCATCAATGCAACAAAGCTTATCTTGACCCATTGAGCTCGATTACCAATTGGTAATTGAGGTAGGAAGTCACACACGGAACTGTCTTGATTTGGTTTCAACCACCGTCAAAATGACGGGTGTTGATGGTAACAGTTAATCGCAAAAAAGCGAAATACCGTAAAATTGTCCGTCATAACTTGCGTAGCATCATAGAAAGCAGTCATCTACTCTGAGGAGTTTTGTACGCCCCACAAATCGAGGGCTACTGCGAAATAACGACTCCCTATCTGAGCGCTGTTGAACTTTTACCGACTCAGATAATATTCATTGATTGCACCATCAATAAAATACGGATCTCAGCAGTCGTTTTGTCCACTGAGCTTTTCCAACCGTAATCATTTTGATAACAGTTTATCGACCTCTATTTGAGGGGTGAGCTTTTGAACTCCGAACGATTTGTGACGCCATCCGCCGGGCAGACGCTTACTAATTTAGCCGTATTCGACGCATCATCGCATCTTCCATACTTTTGCAAAATCGACGCATCATCGATCTATATTCAAATTTGGAAAACCACCCCACTGCTTCTCATTTTTGACTATTTCACGTCAATTCTTTAACAGGTTCCCTCAGATCGAATCCATGGTGGGTTTCCTTCTTCTCCCACCCCTCATTTTCTTTCTCTTTTTCGTAAACACTTTAATATCTCGCAAGCTCGACATCAAAGTATTCACGAATAACAAATCACTCACAAACAATTTCTTCTCTTGTTCTCTATTCTGTTTTCTAAATTTGGCTCATTTTTTGTACCTATTCTATATAGAGCGAGTACAATTTTTGCGCCAAAATCATATCATATCCGAATCAATTTCCAGAATGTTTTATTGCGATTCTCGTTTCTCTTAAATTCTCGAACTGTAATGATCTCGACGCCATAGATTTGAAGCTTACGATTTAATATGTCCTGCCCCATCGGACGTCCTTTATATTCTTTGAACACCTTCAAGGCCATGATACTTTCGTACATCTCTTCCTTCAACATCGGCTGATTCAAGTACGCTTTTATCCAGTCCGCCACCGAGTCAAAGCAATACGGCACCGTTTTCTCTGCTAACACCGGCGCATACTTTGCAAAGACCTGCTTATATGACGTTTTGAGCATTTCGTTGAGCAGCTCCAATTCACGCTTCAATTGTCGGACGCCAAGCAGATTCACGCGGTATTCCCCCTTTGCATCATCGAACTCCATGATCCTGCACTTTCTTATTTTTTTGTTGATACTATCGGGCGTTCCACTGTTTCGGAATACTTCAAATGCCTCCGCCCCCGCAAGATATGCCACTGCTGGCTTTAGCTCTTCTGTCACGATAGCCTTAAATTTCTTCAAGTCACCATAATACCAGTCCGCATCATAATCACGAAAATAGACCGTGCAGGTATCGTCGACATCAAGTGGACGTTTTCGACCTGCTGACTGAATGATGTCCGTTGGCTTCCATTGGTCAATATACAGGTGTTTTACCGTACGGTCTTTGATCTCGGTGCCTATGCCAAACGCCTTTGTGGTGAAAAAATATCTTTTTTGGAGCTCTCTGTCCTTGACACATTCCGTCAGCTCATTGAATCTCTTTCCGTATTTCGGGTTGTTATCGGAGCAGTAATAGGCAGCTGTATCGCCGAATATCTCCTTCATTTTGAGCAGGTCCTCGCCGGACGATACAAAGATAACGGCTTTTTCTTCTTCCGGGAGACTTTTTAGCATCATGACCAGATTTTCCCTCGAATAGAAGTATTTCTGTTTGATATGCTGGTAATCCTGCGGCAGTTTGTAGATGCGGCCTTCGGGAGTCTTTGAGGTCTCCTCCAGCAGCTTATAGGTCTCCTCGCCCGTTGCGCTCATATAGATAACCACATGGTCGGCTTCGGCCTTCTGCAGCACTTCCAGCGACAGATAGGTATTGATCCCATAAGAGGAAAAATCCGTAAAATAGTGACACTCATCCGCGACGATGTACTTAAACCTTGCCAAATACTTTTTCAGCGATGCCGGGTCATTCCTGTATCTTGCCTCGATATACTGGTAGGTCTGGACTTCTAGCATGAACTCGTACAACCCATCATAGGTCATTGCTATTTCCGTTGGCTCACCGTCGGACTCGGCATTGGCGGCTTCCATTCTGCGTTGGAGCATCTCGCGTGAAGGGTCTTTAGCGGGCAGAGGCATAGAACCCGGCCTATGATCATATTTGTCAGCATTTCATCAACGCACCAGTCACCAGCCTCTTAATGATAAATTCGTTCTTGCCGCGTCCGGTTCCCATATCCAGAAGGACTCTTCCATTTTCCCAATGCTGGAATGCATCACCGATCAGTCCTGAAGCATATGCCCACCGCTCCTTCTCCGCCGGGGCATCCCCTCCTATCTGTCCCAGTGGCACGATTGCTTCTGCGGGCACCACCTCCGGCGCTTCCTCTGCCTCCTGTCCGGTACAGCACCCTTCCTGCAGCTCGGCGGGCTCTGGCATCTGCGGACCGGATATTCCCTCCGCCTCTGCTGCCTGTCTGGTGGGCTCCGGCTCTGCGTTCAATTGTTCCAGCTCTGCAATCGCTGCACGGGCGCTTTCTGTCCATTCCTGCTGCTCTTTCTCGGTCAATGAGCTCTCCTTGCAGTTGCGTAGATATTCCTCATATTCATGTGTCCCGTTCTGTTCATCGGACGGCTTCAGGAAAAAACCACCGAATGGCCAATGTGTCTTCATATATTTATGCCCCTCCTTATAAAAAAGGGCGCACAGCCCAGCCATCCTGCCAGACCATGCGCCGGTTTGTTAGCGTCTACCCAGAAAAAATCTCTGGTCAAACGCTTTGTTCTGTGCTATTATAGGGGCGGGAACTTACGTACGCATTTATATTCCCGTCTCTATGGCCGCTTTACCTGTTGGCGCAGGTAAGGCGGTTTTTGTTTTACTGCTGCACATGGGACCCTGCCTCGAGTGCTGCCGCCGCTTCTGCAAGCGTCTGCATGGCGCTGCTGTAGCCGATTTGGAACGAATGCTCGGCAACGGACGCGACCAGCCCTTCCAGAATTTCAGATAGGGTCTCGTTCTGCGCTTCGCTCAGATACGGTCGAACAAGCGTATCCATCTGATGAAAGCTTGCCTCCACAGCACTTTTGAACTTCTCTTCGTTCTGCTTGATCTCGTCAGCGGTCTGAAATACATCCTTTAAAAAGCTCATTTTGATCTCCTTTTTCATATCTATAATCGTATTTTTTAGCTCTTTCCCGGCGAGGCACGGAGCAACCTTTAGGTTCCACATATTATGCAGCACCTCCCGGGGCGTTGTTGACCTTCTGTGCCTCGAATCATGTCTCTAGCACCTCATTGTCCTTGTGCCCTTCAAGTTCAGCATTCATCTCAGGGCTCAGCGTTCTGGTAAACTCCAAGTATGCATGGATCCCCAGCTCTACAGCGTATTGTTCTGCTTGGGCCATCAGCTTTGCCGACAACCGTGCAATTCTGTTCTGGTCCGCCTCATCAACCGGAAGGTCCCCCAGCGCCCTCTCCAGCGCATCTGCGGCATTGACCAGCGGCTCACACAGTTCACGCGTCTCACGAGGGATGATCAAATAGCCTTCATCCCCCAGCGACACGCTCAAAATGTCCACTCTACAGGTCTTGTTATCCATCATAAGTCTTCTCCTTATCCTTTACATTCCACACCATCGTGCCGTCCTGGGATTTACAAACTCCGGCTTGAACGTCACATTGGGAAAATTCGCATCCATATAATTTCCGAACTCTTCCGTCGCCGCCTCTTCGCTGTAATCGGCCAGTGCATCCACCGTTTCCAGCGCATGCAACAGACGAATGCGCCCCGTTTTCCGGTCATGCCCCATCTGCTCAAGCTCACTGTCGGTCAGTTCATTGCAAAGATCATACGCGGCAGCAATATAGCTTCGCAGCACAGGCTTTGGTTCAAGCGTCACTTCATAATAGTAGGTCGGCTCTTCTGCTGTCTCCTCAACGACATCCCCCATGTTGCAGCAGATCTCCATTTCGGGGTTGCCTTCTACATCTAAGGTAGGGGTAACGGTCATATCCGTACCATCGCAAAAACGCATCGAAAAGCCTTTACCGACCGTGGAATCCCTTTGATCCGGACAGATGCATCCGTCAGCCGGAGTCGTTTTCCCGGACAGTGCCGCGTTCAGAATCAGCGATGCTTCCCGCTCTTCTCCAGGTGTTTCGGCATGAACCTCGGCACCGTTCATGTAAATATCAGTCATAGTCTTGTTCCTCCTGTTTGGTTGATTAAAAGGCTATCAGGGTTAGTATTGTCAAATTTCTTGCTTGTTCTGTAGTACCATGATGCCGCTGCTTGTCTTCTGCTCACTGCTTCACCCCTCCATCATCTCCTCTTCCAGTGCGCTTCGCATTACACGAGCGCCCAGCTCGAACCCTTTCATAAAGCAGAATTCCATTCCCCTGTGTGCTGCCTGTACAGACAGATGGCAGATATCCGACAAGACGCTCTGCGGCATTCCTGTTGCCAGCGCATAGTCCTCCAAGTAGCGATCAAATGCATCTGCGGCTTCCTTAAGTTCCGCCGACTCTCTGAGGTTCACCAGATCATTCAGGTTCACATAGATTTCCTCCTCATCGTCAAGCAGATTCTCTTTTACGTTATTTTCAACCATAATAATAGCTCCTTTTCATTAAAATTTATTTTTGAAAGCAGGTTCATTGTCGGTTCGGTGCCCGCCTTAGTCGTAATTCGCAACCCTCTGGTAGACTGTCTCGACGCTCTCCTCCGTAACGCATCTGATGAGCAGCTCCGGCTCCCCCGCCTCATTCAGGACAGGTCTGATCCGCAGCGTTGTGCCGTCGTTCAGATGGTACAGCAGCCCCTTGTGCAGCGGAGCATCGTAAAAGCAGGGCAGGATGCACATCTCCGTGTCAGCCGTTTTTCCAGCCAAAATGTTGTTGAGTGCCGCCTCTGCATACTGCTCCTCTTCACGGTTCTCAGGCAGGAGATTCGCATCATTGAAGTAAGTTCGATCATATCAGTTTTCCTTTCATTATGCACATTTGTTGCTCTTCAGAGTTAAGGTCAAAGCCTTGTCCGCCGGGCAGATGGACTGCAACAGCCCCCGCGCCTCGCTCTCCAGTCGTTGGAGTTCAGCACGCACCTGCTCCCATTCCTTCAGCTCCCCGCTGGCGACTTCCTCCCGGATCGTGCGCCTTACAGCTTCTGCCAGCGCCTCCTCCAGCCTTGTATGATAGGTACAAATATTGTACTCCACCCCGCCATCGGCCTTCGTATGCGCCTTTTTCAACGTATAACACACGCGGTTCGCATCCAGATAATAGTTGTTCCAAATTTTCAGCATCATCAACGCCTCCGAATCAATTTTTTTATTTTGCCAGAGTCTATGTCCAGGTCCCCTTGTTGGCAGGGCGCTGCCCGGACGCTATGTCCTTAAGGACAACCAGACCTTCACTTTTGCTGCCTTGCCACTCCTGGCCGCTTCAGCAGTATCTTCCTATCCCGTCCCAAAGAACGGAACCAGATTTCTGTTCACGATGAACTCCTCCCTTCTTAAGAATTGTCAACGTTGGAAAGCCGCACAGGAATTCCCGTTTTGTCAACATCGTGTCGTGAGTATACCACCATCAAGTACCTTTGTCAAGAATTTTTTGAAGCAAAATATTTATTTTGAGAATTTTACAACGTCTGCAATTTCAAATTTCCGTTTTTTGCTTTTTTCGTTCTTGCAATTGTTGACAGCTTTAGAACTCCATGATATTATATAAATACCTATTAGAAAGGAGCGTTTCAGAATGAGCGTCTGCCAGAACATTAAGGCCGTTGCGGAAGTTAGGGGGATTTCCATCAAAGAACTCAGCCGCAGGGTTGATATCCCCTATACCACTTATATAACATGTTAAATCGCGACAGCGAACGGTTCGACCTCAATCTGCTAGAGCAAATCGCACAATCCCTGGACGTATCCGTTGGAATATTAATGAGCTCCACTGTGCCCAGCGTGGAGCGAATTTTGTGCGACCATTATCCATCACGCAACGAATACCGTGCGCGCCATTCCTCCGATGATGGATTTACCAATCTGCAGAACGCCGATGAAGACGATCCGTACAATACCGAAAAGAACGACCGTTTTCCGTTTGATCCAGGCGACAAAAGGCACAGCTCCCTATGCGAATTTGACCAGCTAAATCCTCTTGGGCAGGAAGTCATTGTGCAGCTTCTGCTATCCATAAGGGCCCATCAGTTTGAGGGTGATTTGCGGCGCGAGTTCATCTTCCTGCTGAAGCATTCCAACAACAAGGCTGTCTTTCAACTGAATCAGGCGCTTATGAGCTTGTCCTATTTAAGTAGCTTCAACGATCAGTATGCCACGCCAAGTTTTACCGAGCTTCTCGAAAATCTGGACAACGAAGTAGATTGATTCCATCCCCCTCATTTCTCTTTTCGTAGAGTAATGAGGGTATTTTTATGCCCATCCACCCAAAAAGCAGCCCCACCACCCGGCGGGACTGCTCTTGAAGTGTACGATTCAGTTTTTTACAGGTTCATCAGGGGCTGGTCTGGGTGCCGCGATCCACTATGTCCTTATCCTTGATGCCAAGCAGATACCGCTGCGTGATCATGATATTGACGTGCCCCATCAAGCGGGATACGCTGTACAGGTCCAGGCCGTTTTCAGCTGCATCTGGGCGAAGGTATGGCGGCAGGTATGCGGACTGACGCGTACCGAGGGCGACACTCCCACCTCTTTTGCCGCATGTTTCAGCATCCGGGCAACCGCTTCATCCGTCAAAGGCTTCCCGTTCTTGCTGAGAAACAGGTTCTTGTGGCGACTGGGGTATTCCTTTAAATAGGCATCCCGTAGGGTACGATACTTCATCAGCTGCTTGGACAGCGCAGGCGACTTTGGCACCACACGTTCCTTGCTGCCCTTGCCATGCTTGACCAGAATATAGTCCGGTTTGATGTCTTCCGGCTCCATCAGGATCATCTCATTGCAGCGCATCCCGGTGTCGAACAGCAGCATAATGATGGTCTTATTCCTCACCGACAAGAAATCCGTCCCATCGTAAAATCGGATCATCCGCCTCATCTCATCCACGGTAAAGGTATCAATGATGGTTTTGGGCTGACGAAGAGGCTTCACCTTCTTGGCCGGGTTATCCCGCTCATCCAGATAGCCCTCGGTCACCAGATAATTGAACCAAGTCCGCCAGACTTTGAGCAGATCATTGATGTACCGTGGCGTGCTGCCCATGTCCTGCTTTTCCTTCATCAGATCCGGATGTGATGTGGCTTGACATCCTCCAGTTCAGTGATGTGCTTCGATTCCAGAAAGTCCACCAGAAATCGTGTCGCTGCCCGGTAGTTGCGCAGGGAGCCTTTGGCAAGATGGCGGCATTCACAGTCGTACAGAAATTCATCGCGGAGATCCTTCAAACACATAAAAAACACCCTTCTCTCATGGAAGAACCACAAAAGAAAGGGTGCAAAAATCTCTAAAATGGTTGTCGTACCAGATCAGGCTTGTTCGTAGTTGAGCAAGACAAACTCCAGTCGACAAATCATTCAATTTTTATCGCAGCTACGAGATCAGCAGTTCTCAGCGAAGTACTTAATGGTACGGACCATCTGAGAGGTGTAGGAGTTCTCGTTGTCGTACCAGGACACGACCTGAACCTGATAGGTGTCGTCGTCGATCTTAGCGACCATGGTCTGGGTAGCGTCGAACAGAGAGCCGTAACGCATGCCGATGACATCGGAAGAAACGATCGGATCCTCGTTGTAGCCGAAGGACTCAGAGGTAGCAGCTTCATAGCAGCATTGATGGACTCCTTGGTGACATCCTTGCCCTTGACAACGGCAACCAGGATGGTGGTAGAACCGGTGGGAACGGGCACACGCTGAGCAGAGCCGATCAGCTTGCCGTTCAGCTCGGGGATGACCAGGCCGATAGCCTTAGCAGCGCCGGTGCTGTTGGGAACGATGTTCTGTGCGCCAGCACGAGCACGGCGCAGGTCGCCCTTGCGCTGAGGACCATCCAGGATCATCTGGTCGCCGGTGTAAGCATGAACAGTGGTCATGATACCGGAAACGATGGGGTAGGTCTTGTTCAGGGTATCAGCCATGGGAGCCAGGCAGTTGGTGGTGCAGGAAGCAGCAGAGATGACCTGATCCTCAGCGGTCAGGGTCTTCTCGTTGACGGAGAAGACGATGGTCTTCAGGTCGTTGCCTGCGGGAGCAGAGATAACGACCTTCTTTGCGCCAGCCTGGATGTGAGCCATGCTCTTCTCCTTGCTGGTGTAGAAGCCGGTGCACTCCAGAACGACATCAACGTTCAGTTCGCCCCAAGGAGCATCCTTTGCGTCCTTAACAGCGTAGATCTTGATCTCCTTGCCGTCGACGATGATGGAATCCTCGGTAGCCTCAACAGTGTGCTTGCCTTCGCCGATCTTGCCGCAGAAGGAACCCTGAGCGGTATCGTACTTCAGCAGGTGAGCCAGCATCTTGGGGCTGGTCAGATCGTTGATTGCAACGACCTCGTAACCCTCAGCATCAAACATCTGACGGAAAGCCAGACGGCCAATACGACCAAAACCATTGATAGCAACTCTAACAGCCATGTTAATAGTACCTCCTAAATGTTCTTACCCTTTTATCGGATAATAATCACGGTAGCTTTATTATAGACCAAATCGCGGAAACCTTCAAGTGTCCGCCAAAAAATTAACAAGGTAATTTCACACTTTTTTGTTTTTGAACGATTTTCACAGCTTTTATGGGAATCTTTTCAGCAATTCAACCAACGGCGTGTCGGGGTATTGCAGGCCTTCCGTCACTTCCTGCCACCCGCGCCACAGTGAACAGGCCCAGCGCGCCGATGCAGCACATGCCAAAGCCAAACAGCACCTCGGCAGGTCGCTGCCGTGATGCCGTGGAACAGCAGCACCAGCACCCGGGGCAGCTCCCAGCAGAAGCAGAGCAGGAACGTGCAGATCCCGGCCTCGCACAGCTGGCAGCCGTTGGAAGTTTCCGGCAGCCAAAGGGCGCGGACCATCGCCGAAAGAAACACCAGCGCGGCCAGCATCTGCCAGACCATGGCAGTCGGCTCCACCCGGTGCCAGCTGGAGCTGTTCTCCATAAAGCGGCTCAGCACCCCCCAGTAGAACACCGCCGTGCCAAGCACCGCCGGTCATGCTCCGGCCGGGCAGACGGTATTCTCCCTTATGCGTCCAGCTGCGGCCCAGCCGGATCAGCCAGACAGCGCACGCCAGCTCCAGCACGGCACGCACCAGCGCGCCAACGCCGGTCATGCCCACTGCCAGACGCACCGCACCGGCCAGGCCGACACACACGCCGCCCAGCACCGATGTAACTCCCACCGGTTTGCACGTACTGCGCAGAACAAGGGCTGGCGGGCCAGCTTCCGGGCGGCAATGATGCCAACGACCAGCGCCGCCCACAGGCTGCCGTACCGCAGCCAGACAGAGCCCGCCGTGCACAGGCCGGTGTTCCAGTCCGTCCACAGGGCAAGATCAAGCCCGCGCCCAATGGCAAGGCACCACCACAGGTGAAAATCAGCACAAATAAAGCGTTCATCAGCGTTCCTCGATCGGTTTATATTTCTGGCGCACGCCAGATACTTATAGGCGGGCCGGATGATCCGGTTGGCAAAAATGACTTCCTCTACCCGGTGTGCGCACCAGCCCGGCACACGGGCAATGGCAAACAGCGGGGTGTAGATATCCTCAGAGATGCCCAGCATGTTGTAGATCAGGCCGCTGAACAGGTCCACATTGGCGCACACCGGCTTGCTGCTGCCCTTCTCCTCGGCAAAGATATCAGGAGCCAGCCGCTCGATGCTGCACAGCATGTTGTACTCTTCCTCAAAGCCCTTCTCGTAGGCAGGTGCTTGGCGCGCTCCTTCAGGATGACCTCACGGGGGTCGCTCATGGTATAGACCGCATGGCCCATGCCGTAGATCAAACCGGAGCCGTCGCCCGCCTGCTTGCGCAGGATGCGGCGCAGATACTCGCGCACCTCATCGTCATCCTCCGGGTGCTCCACATGCTTGAGGATATCCTGCAGCTGGCGGTTGACCATCAGGTTGGCACCGCCGTGCTTGGGGCCCTTCAGCGCGCCAATGGCGGCTGCAATGGCCGAGTAGGTATCGGTGCCCGAGGAGGACAGCACACGGGCGGTGAAGGTGGAGCAGTTGCCGCCGCCGTGGTCAGCGTGGACCAGCAGGCACATATCCAGCAGCTTGGCTTCCTCGTGGGTGAATTTCTGGTCCGGGCGGTAGGTGCTCAGGATGTGCTCTGCCGTGCTCTGGCCGGGCTTGGGCATGTGGAAGAACATGCTCTGCTTGTCATAATAGCGGCGCTTCATCTGGTAAGCGTTCACCATCATGGTGGGCATACTGGCGATCAGTTGATGCTCTGGTTCAGGATATTCTCCAGCGTCAGATCCTCGGCGTGCTCGTCGTAGGAATACAGGCCCAGCACACACCGCTGCATCTTGTTCATAATATTGGGCGAAGGAGCATTCATGGTATCCATAAAGCATCGGGCAGGGCGCGGTGCTCTGCCAGCAGCTCACAGAAATCGTCCAGCTGCTCCTGGGTGGGCAAGCTGCCGAACAGCAGCAGCCAGATGACCTCTTCAAACACAAAGCGGTCGTTGCGGTAGGCTCATTCACGATCTCATTGATGTCCACACCGCGGTAGATCAGACGGCCCGGAATGGGAATGACATGCCCTTCCTGATCCTTTTTGTAGCCCACAACGTCGCAAACATTGGTCAGCCCTGCCAGCACACCGGTGCCATCCGGGTTGCGCAGGCCACGCTTGACACCGAGACGCTCACTCGTCTCCGGGTCGATGTAGTTGTTTGCCAGATACTCTTCACACAGCGTCCGCATGGTCTGCGGGTCCAGCGACGCTACTTCTGCATGGGTATAGTTCATGCGCGAATTTCCCCTTTCTCTTATTTCTCTCTTATATACTTTCCGGCCATCCACCATGATGGCACACCCTTATGATAGCGCTTTTGTGAAGTAAATTCAAGTCTTGGATGAAATGTGCGCTTTTTCACCCTGCCGGCTGGTACACTGGCCCAGAAAAATGCCTGTCCGGGAGGGAAAACTACGATGAAAAAGACATTCTTTCTCCTCTGTGCCCTGCTGCTGGTGCTGGGCACACTCCTGCCGATCGCCGGTTACCGGCTGACACTGGCGGTGTTCGGCCCGGCACAGGGGGCTTCTTCCGCTCCCCTGCCGGGCACTGCGGCTTCGGAAGCCGCCCCGGACAGCGCCGCCGTGCCGCCCTCCGATCAGGACAGCGAGAGCTTTCTGCTGGCCGACCAGAGCGCGGGGCCGTAGTCTCGGTACCCCGGCGGGAATATCTGATCGGGGCTGTGGCGGCGGAAATGCCCATCAGCTGGCCGGACGAGGCGCTCAAGGCGCAGGCCATCGCGGCCCACAGCTATGCCCTCTACTGCCGCGACATGCCGCCGAACCAGCTTCCGGCTGGCTGAGCGTGGACCCCGTCCGGCGGCAGGGATACTTAACAGATGCAGTCCTCCGCAGCTACTGGGGCACCGCCTATGAGGAAAACTATGCCCGCCTCTCGGCGCTGGTGGACAGCGTGCTGACCGATGTGCTCTACTATGGCAGCGCCCCCGCCGGGACAAGCTACTTTGCCATCTCCAACGGCATGACCGAGGCCAGCGAAAACGTCTGGGGCACCGCCCTTCCCTATCTTGTGGCCGTGGACAGCTCCACCGACCTCAATGCGGACAACTACCTTTATACCGTCCAATTCACCGCCGAGCAGATGCAGCAGGCTCTCGCCGGGCTGGGCCTGCTCCCTGACCCTGCCGCACCTGCCAGCTGGTTCGGAGAGGCCGCGCTTACCCCTTCGGGTTATGTAGCCTCTCTGCCTGTCTGTGGGCAGAGCGTCACCGGCCCGGCCCTGCGCAAAGCGCTGGGCCTGCGGAGCGCCTGCTTCACGGTGCAGTATCAGGAGGGCAGCTTTCTCCTCACCACCAAGGGCTATGGCCACGGTGTGGGGCTGAGCCAGTGGGGTGCCAAGCGCTGGCCGAGCAGGGACAGAGCGCGGAAGAAATTTTGGCGCACTATTTCCCGGGGACAGAGCTGCGGAGGTGAACGGGCTCACCCTCTTCGTCATCGCTTACGCGATGCCACCTCCCCCAAAGTGGGAGCCTTGGCAGTAAATGCAAGGTTTGCGATTTTGTCAAGAGCTCTCCCTTTGGGAGAGCTGGACGCGAAGCGGCCTGAGAGGGTGAGGATGCTAATAAAAAAGGCAGCTGACCCAACGGCCAGCCGCCCAGAAGATCAATATTCAGCCAAACAGGCTCGTCCACCAATCCTGACTGCTGCTTTCCTCGCCAGCAGCGGCTTCAGTCTCTGCCGCAGTCTCAGTTTCCGCGGCGGCTTCCTCCGCCTGCACAGCCTCTTCCAGAAGCTCCAGACCATCGTCATTGCCATCCTCGGTGATGTACCAGTAGCAGGACGCGCCGCCAATGGAGATGCTGGCGGCAGACAGCGGCACACGGCCGGAGGCAACGCCGTTGGAAGGGTCGGAGCAGTAAAACACGCCGTCGGTGTAGTCCGTCAGGAGCACGGCATGGGGTCTGGTGCGGTCGTACAGCACAATGCCTTCCGGATGCTCTGCCAGAATGGAGACCAGCGCTCCCGTCTTGGCCGCCTTGCCCGAGGCAGAGTCGCATAACCCACATGCATATCGTTGTATGTAAAGCTGTGGGAGAGCCCGCCCGACCAGGCCGTGCTCTTGATGCCGTTTTCGGTCACATCCACCCAGCTGTCCATCCCGTCCAGATAGGCCCGGCGGCGAAGCATCATTGCGCAGAGGCCAGGGTGCAGGTGCCGCCCCGGCTCTGTTTGAAGTAGAACCCAACATCAACATTCAGGTCCACGGCCAGTGCCCCAGGGAGCAGCACGGCCATCAGGGCCATCGTTGCAAGCAGGGCAGCGAGAGTTTTCCGAAGTTTGCTTCCAAAGTGCTTGGCTGTTTCCACGTCAGTATCCTTTCTTCACAAAAGAGCGTTTCATTCACTGGTGTAAAGTATATCATTCTGTTACTCTTTTGTAAACAGTTTTGCAGCTATTTTCTCAATATTTACACGCTTTGGTCACAATTAAAGGGCAGATTGCACAATCGTGCAGTGAAGTAGTTGGATATTGCTACAAAAGTCCGGAAAAGTTTTTCATCGTGCTTCCCACGCCTTCTCTCAACTGCCGGTTTCTTTTTCAACGCAATTATGGTATAATTTGCCCTGAAGTTGAATTTTCAGGAGCATCTATATATGAAAGCAACCATCGTTATCCCCAACATCAACGGCAAAGGCTGGCTCAAGGACTCCATCGAGTCGGTCTATGCCAGACAGAGCAGGATTTTGAGCTCATCATCGTGGACAACGGTTCCACCGATGAAAGTCTGGAGCAGGCCCGCAGCTACTGCGGCCGCCCCAACTTCACCCTGATCGAAAACGGCACCAACACCGGCTTTTCCCACGCCGTGAATCAGGGCATTGCCCGGGCCAAGGGCGAGTATGTGGTCATGTTCAACAACGATGCCTTTGCCGAGCCCGAGTGGCTGGCCGAACTCATCCGCACCGCCGAGACCGATCCCAAAATTTTTGCCGTGCAGAGCCTGATGCTCCGCCACTTTGAACGGGAGCTGGCCGACGATGCCGGTGATTACGTCACCTGGATGGGCTTTGCCTGCAAGACCGGCGACGGCCGCCGGGCCAGCCGCTACACCAAACAGAAGCGCATCTTCTCGGCCTGCGGCGGCGCGGCGCTCTACCGCAAGAGCATTCTGGAGGAGATCGGCACCTTTGACGAGAACTTCTTCGCCTACTTTGAGGATGTGGACCTGAGCTGGCGTGCCAACAATGCAGGTTACAAGTGCGTCCTCTGCCCCACCGCAAAATGCTACCACATCTGCGGTGCCAGCACCGGCGCGGTGAAGTACAACGCCTTCAAGAGCCAGCAGAGCGGCCGGAACAGCATCCTGCTCCCCCTCAAGAACGAGCCGCTGCTCATGCTCATCCTGAACTTTCTCCCGCTGGCGCTGGGCTATCTGCTCAAGTGCTACAAGTTCCACAAGCAGGCTTTGGCGAAGCTGGGACAAGGGAATGCACGAGGCCTTCGCCCTGCTCAAAGAGGGAAGGCTCGGCAAGCGCCCCTTCCGCCTGAAGGATCTGCCCAACTATATCCTCATGGAGCTGTGGATGATCTGGAACATGGTGCCCTACCTGTGGTATCGTCTGGTCGTGGTCAGGTTTGATCTGAAATAATCAGGAAACAAAAACACCCCTGCGTGGAATGCTTCACACATTCCGTGCAGGGGTGTTCTGTCAGATTTCGGTTTTCGGTTATGCCGCCGGGCTCTCAGAGGAAGCTCGGTGCTCTCAGCCGGGGTGCTCTCCGCCGCCCCTTCCACCGGGGCAGCCTCGTCAGCAACGGCGCTGGCGGCGGCAGAATCGCCTGCGGTTGCAAGGATGGCATCGTTGACCTCGCTCTCAGCCAGCGGGGCGGGCTCCGCAGCAGAGGCTGCACTGTCGGCAGATTCGGGCTTGGTCTCGCTGTCGGTCAGGCCGGTCAGATACCAGCTGCCGCTCTGGCGGCTGAACAGGTAGTCCATATACTTGGTGGGCGTGTCGGACAAGTTGTTCAGGATGCTGTCATCGCTGCTCTGGGTGGGGATATAGCCCACGGTAACGTGGAGCAGGCCGTCCTTCTTGAACAGTCTGGTGACGGTAGCGCGGAAGATGCCCACGCTGCCGGTGACGGGGATCTTATAGCACTGGGTCGTCTCGTCAAACTCGATGGTCATATCGTCCATCTCAAAGCTCCTGTGGGTCAGCTTGAAGCTGGGGCCCACCAGCTTTGCCAGATAGGCATCCACATCCACCGAGGGCAGCAGCAGCTGTTCGGTGTCGGGTCCGTATTGTAGTTGTCAAAGCCTCCCTGGGTCTCCTGGATGCTGTACACGCAGCCCCAGACAGCGGCTTCGCGCAGGGTCAGGTCATCGATGTTCTCAATGCCGTCAAAGGGCAGCGGATCGAACAGGACCAGACCTTCCAGCCGGTCCTCATATTCCGCCTTCTGCTGGGTGTCATCAAACAGGGTGGCCACACCCTTCACACCGGCCCGCACGACTGTTACAATGCCCACCAGCGCCAGCACAGCGATCAGCAGGCCAAGGGTCTGCCGGGCGCGGCGGCGGTGGAGCGGGCGTGTTCTTCCGGGGTCATATAGGTCTTCATATCGTTATCGTCTCCTAAATCAGGTCATCTTTTGGGGAAATACCAGCTTTCAGTATACCACAAACTGCCCGCCGGTGCAAAACCCGGGGCGTGGATTTTTTGTGAAAGCGCGATTTATTCCCACGTTTTCCAGATCTCGGGCTGGTAGCCCACGGTGGCCTTTTTGCCGTTGCGCACAATGGGCGTTTTGAAGAGCTGCTGATTCTCGAACAGCTTGTCCTCCTTCTGCAATCCACCAGTGCATCCAGCAGGGCCAGCGTCTGCTTGTCCTTTGCCGCCGGGTTCACCAGCTGTTCCCAGCCGCCCAGCGCACGGGCCACGTTCTCAAACTCGCCCCGGCTCATCTCTTTTTCCTTCAGGTCGATCATCTGGAACCTGATGCCCCGCTCCTTGAAATAGCGCTGGGCCTTTTTGGTATCAAAGCACTTGCTGGTGCCAAAGATCTGAATGTTCATCGTTTTTCCTCCTGGATCCTGTGTGCTCTATTGTATCATATCTGCCGGAAAAAACCTAGGGATAATTCATCTTCTTTCCGTCCATACTTGCTTTATCACAAGCCGCCCCTGAGATTGAACGAAGGGCGGGCCATTTCAGAAAGAGAGGAACTTCCCATGAAAGCATTCGTTGACCCCGATCTCTGCATCGGCTGCACCCAGTGCACCGGGATCTGCCCCGAGGTGTTCCAGATGACAGGCATCCTGGCCGTCGCTGTGCCGGGCGAGCTGCCGCCCGACACCGTACCCACCGCCGTGGAAGCCGCACAGGCCTGCCCGGTGAGTGCCATCACCATCTCGGAGTAACACCTTCACCTGCCTTCCCAACACGGAGGGCATTTTTGTTTTTTCTGCAAAAATCCCCCGCTGGCCCCCATTTTGTGTTATACTATAAATTGAGTTATAATGCAATGGAGGAGACTGACTATGCGTTTACTGGTCATTGACGGCAACAGCATTGCCAACCGTGCCTTTTACGGCATCAAGCTGCTGACCACCAAGGACGGCCGCTATACCAATGCCATCTTCGGCTTTTTGAATATTATGAATTCCCTGCTCCGGGAGTGTGAGCCCGACGAGGTGGCCGTTGCTTTCGATCTGAAGCACCCCACCTTCCGCCACGAAATGTATGACGGCTACAAGGCACCCGCCACGCCATGCCGGACGAGCTGGCCCAGCAGATGCCCATCCTGAAAGAACTGCTCACCGACCTGGGCTACCGCCAGGTATCGGCAAGCTGGGAGGCCGACGACATTCTGGGCACGCTGGCCGCTGCCTGCGAGGCCCGCAGGGACGACTGCTTTCTGGCCACGGGAGACCGCGACAGCCTGCAGCTGGTGAGCGAGACCACCACCGTGCTGCTGGCCACCAGCGCCATGGGCCGCAGCAAAACGGAGACCATGGATCTGGATGCCATCCACGAAAAGTACGGCATTGAGCCAAGCAGCTCATCGAAGTGAAGAGCCTGATGGGCGACACCTCCGACAACATTCCGGGCGTGAAGGGCATCGGCGAAAAGACCGCCATGACCCTGGTCAAGAACTTCGGCACTCTGGATAACGTGTACGACCATCTGGACAGCCCGATCATCAAGCCCCGGCAGCGGGAAAATCTGCTGGCCTGCCGGGAGGATGCCTACCTCAGCCACACGCTGGGCACCATCCGCACCGATGCCCCCATCGACACAGCGGAAGGGGCCTACAAGGTGACCGAGGCAACAAGCCCGCTGCCGTCCGTCTGATGCAGGAGCTGGAAATCCAGACCCTCATCACCCGGTTCGGGCTGGACGGCATCGTTCCGGAACAGGATCCCGATACCCTGCCGGAGGTGGACGCAGCCATTGCGTCCCTGCCCGCAGAGCCTTCCGGCCACTATCTGGTGGCCGCGCGCTGCTGTTCTGGGCAAAAGAGCGCGGTCGTGCAGCCGGAGGCCTGGTACGCCGTGCAGGACACCACCGTGTATCCCCTCTCCGAGGAGGAGCTGGTCTCCCTGCTGGACGATTCCAGGGTGACGCTGGATGTATTCGATTCCGCCCCCCTCTACGCCAGAGCCATGGCCGCAGGCAGCTGGGGCAGCAGCATCGTCTGGGACGCAAGCTGGCCGCCTACCTGCTGGACGCTTCCGCTTCCCACTATCTGCTCACCACCCTTGCCACCAGCTACCATGCAAGGTCAGCGTTCTCCTGTGAGGAGTACCCCGATGCCGGTTTCCTGGCAGACCTGTTCGCCAGAATGAAGGCGGAGATCACTGAAAACGGTGAGGACGACCTCTACAACAACATCGAGTTTCCGCTGGCACAGGTGCTGGCCGATATGACCCGCACCGGCATCCTTGTAGATCGTGAGGGCATCGAGCCTTCGGCGTGCAGCTGCGGCAGGAGCTGGACCAGGTGCTGACCCGCATCGAGATGGAGGCAGGCACCTCCGATTTCAACCCCAACAGCCCCAAACAGCTGGGCACCCTGCTCTTTGATACCATGGGCCTGCGCCACGGCAAAAAGACGAAGAATGGCTGGTCCACCGATGCCGAGACACTGGAAAAGCTGCGGGACATCCCGCTGGTGGAGGACATTCTCCAGTACCGTGCCTGCCAGAAGCTGAACTCCACCTATGTGGAGGGTCTGCTCAAGGTCATTGGCGAGGATGGCCGCATCCACACCCGTTTCAACCAGACCGAGGCCCGCACCGGGCGGCTCTCCTCTGACAATCCCAACCTGCAGAACATCCCCATCCGCACCGAGATGGGCAGCAAGCTCCGCGCCTACTTTGTGGCAAAGCCCGGCTGCGTGCTGGTGGATGCCGATTACAGCCAGATCGAACTGCGCATCCTGGCCCATGTCACCGGCGATGCACACATGCAGGAGGCGTTCCTCTCCGGTGCCGACATCCACCGCAGCACCGCAGCCAAGATCTACAACATCCGGCCTGAGGATGTCACGCCTCGCCTGCGCTCCAGCGCCAAGGCCATCAACTTTGGCATCATGTACGGCAAGGGCGCTTACAGCCTTTCCAAGGACATCGGCGTGAGCGTCAAGGAAGCAGAGGCCTTCCTGCAGACCTATCTGGCCACCTTCCCCAATATCGACGGTTATATGGAAAAGACCATTGCGGATGCCCGCCAGTGCGGCTACGTTTCCACCCTGTTCGGCCGCCGCCGCGCCCTGCCGGAGCTGAACAGCAACAACCACAACATCCGGGCCAGCGGCGAACGGATGGCCCGCAACACCCCCATTCAGCACGGCTGCTGATGTCATCAAGCTGGCATGGTGCGTGTCTGGCGGCGGCTGCGGGACGAAAAGATGGAAAGCCGCCTGATCCTGACGGTCCACGATGAACTGATCGTGGAAGCCCCGGAGGCGGAGGCCGAAAAGGCCGCGCAGATCCTGCGGGAGGAAATGGAAGGCTGCGTGCACTACGCGGTGCCCCTGAGCACCGATGTGCATACTGGCAAAAACTGGCTGGAGGCCCACTGAACTATGATCGTTTTAGGAATCGAATCCACCTGCGACGAGACCGCCGCATCCCTTGTGGAGGATGGCCGCCGCCTGCTGAGCAACGTCATCTCCACCAGCGTCAAGGAGCAGGCTCTTTATGGCGGCGTGGTCCCTGAGATCGCCAGCCGCCGCCACTGCGAGTTCATCAGCGCCACGGTCAAAAAGGCTCTACTGGACGCAGGCAAGACCATGGACGATGTGGACGCGGTGGCTGTCACCTTTGCGCCGGGCCTGATCGGCGCGGTGCTGGTGGGTGTGAACTTTGCCAAGGGGCTGGCCTATTCTGCCAACAAGCCGCTGGTTCCGGTGCATCACCTGCGGGGCCACATTGCGGCCCTTTACCTGACCCATCCGGAGCTCAAACCGCCCTTCCTCTGTCTGGTGGCATCCGGCGGCCACAGCCATATCGTGGAGGTGCAGGACTACACCCACTACCACATTCTGGGCCACACCGTGGACGATGCCGCCGGTGAAGCCTTTGACAAGGTCGCCCGCACCCTGGGTCTGCCCTATCCCGGCGGCCCCAGCGTGGCAAATGCCGCCAAAACAGGCGACCCCAAGGCCTACCGCCTGCCGGTGCCCCATGTGGACGGCAAGTACAACGTCAGCTTCTCCGGCCTGAAAACCGCCGTGCTGAACGAGGTAAACAAGGCCCAGATGAAGAACGAGGAGATCAACGTGCCTGATCTGGCGGCAAGCTTTCAGGAGCGCATTGCGGGCATCTGGCCGAAAAGCTGCTGCTGGCTGCTGCCGACACCGGGGCAAAACAGGTCTGCCTGGCGGGCGGTGTGGCCGCCAATGGCCGCCTGCGCCAGCTGGTGAACGATGGTGCAGAAGCTGGGGGCCAAGGTCTACCTGCCGGAGCTGAAATTCTGCGGCGATAACGGCGCAATGATCGCGGCGCAAGGCTACTACCAGTACATGGCGGGCCACACGGCAGGCCTTGATCTGAACGGTCTGCCCACCCTGCCCATCGACTACGAATAAACGAAGCAAAACCAAAGCTCCCGGAGCGGTGCGGCATTCAGTGCCACTGCTCCGGGAGCTTTTTGCCCTGCTGCGGGCGCACAACCAAAAAGGCACCCTCGCCTTTCAGCGAGAGTGCCTTTTGTTTCAAGAATAAGAATTCAAGAAAGAACGTTCAGAAGGGATCAAATTACTTGATCTCGACCTTAGCGCCAGCCTCTTCCAGCTTCTTCTTGATGTCCTCAGCCTCAGCCTTGGAAGCCTTCTCCTTAACAGCCTTGGGAGCGCCGTCAACGATAGCCTTTGCTTCCTTCAGGCCCAGACCGGTGATCTCCTTGACCAGCTTGATGACCTGCATCTTGGTAGCGCCAGCCTCAGCCAGGATAACGTCGAACCTCGGTCTTCTCTTCCTCAGCGGCAGCAGCAGCGCCAGCAGCAGCGGGACGCAGC
>ENA-OQJH01000140-OQJH01000140.1-human-gut-metagenome-genome-assembly--contig:-NODE-140-length-42318-cov-21.182551_pt1 | contig 42318 bp, 45 predicted proteins | sample MGYA00242597_ERZ504763 | MGnify/ENA primary metagenome ERZ504763 (study PRJEB26092, sample SAMD00036359) | human gut metagenome | host: Homo sapiens | study: EMG produced TPA metagenomics assembly of... | reverse complement strand
TTTTTTATTTTTATGGAGGTAACAACATGAACAAGGGAACTGTAAAATGGTTCAACGCAGAAAAAGGTTACGGATTTATCACTGGTGAAGACGGTGCAGACGTATTTGTACATTTCTCCGCTATCAATGGTGAAGGATTCAAATCCCTTGAAGAAGGACAGGCTGTAACATACGACTTAACAGAAGGTGCTCGTGGTATGCAGGCTGCAAACGTTACAAAATTATAATTTATAATTTTTGTTAACGCGAGAGGATTGAATTCCGCACTTTTCTATACGGATTAAACCTCAAAAAATCCCCGGATTATCCGGGGATTTTTTATTGCTTTTCTTCTGTGAATCCATCAGAGATTCAATTTCTATTTAGCATCTGCGCTGTCTGCATCCGTTGTTGAATCTGCTGTTTCTGCAGCTTTATCGTCTGCTACATTTGTATCATCTGCTTCTTCAGATTTATCTGCGGTTTCCGTTTCAGAATCATCTGCGGTTGTGTCTGCTGCATCAGCATCTTCACTGTCTGTATCAGTGGAAGCTGTTGTATCTTCTTCCTCCGCTGTATCTGCATCAGTGCTGTCTGTACCATCGGATGCATCTGTTGACAGATTCGAAATGTAATTGTCAAGTGCAGTAGTATCCATTACTGTATTCTGAACCACATTCTCTTTGGCTCCTGTCACTTTTACATATGCAGAATAACCAATCCATGCAACAATCACAACACAAATGAATGCCCAGGCAAACATTTCCAGTCCAAAAAGTACTTTTTCTTTTCTGTCTGTTTTGTTATGCAGTCCTTTTCTGGCCTTATAAGCATCGACTTCTTCTGGCTCATGATAGATCTCCTTTGCATCAATATTTCGTATTTTCTGATTATAGCACACTTTACTGCAAAAGAAAACAATTAGTTTATACTGCAACGATCACTCCGCCGTCATTTGCATACATAGAACTTACACCCGCTGTATCAAGGACTACGATCTTTGCAAGTTTCATTCTCTCTTCAAAAGCCTCTTTGAGCACCTGTGCTCTTGCCGGACAATTGCAGTGACTGATGGCAAGAACCTTCTCTGCACTGTCCGGGGTTTTCTCGATTACCTGCTCTACAAGCTTGATCAGAGCACGATTCATGCCTCTTGCCTGATCCAGCTGGCAGATATTTCCATCATCCGTAGAACCCATGACCGGTTTGATTTTCAATGCACTGGCCACTAACGCTTTCACTTTGCTCAGACGACCGTTCTTTCTCAAAGTATCAAGATTCTCAAGTATAAAAAATGTATGCTGTCCTTCAATATAATGTTCCACAGTTGAAACAACTTCTTCAAAACTCATCCCTGCTTCTTCGCATTCCTGTATCTTCATTCCGATCAGGCTTTCCCCGATGGATGCGGAACGTGAATTAAACACATGTATTTTTTTATCCGGATGGTCTTCCATAATAAGATCTCTGCCAAGCAACGCACTGTTATAGGAACCACTCAGCTCAGAAGACAAAGTCACTGCATAAATATGTTCAGCCTCGCAGTCATATGCTCTCATATATCTCTCAGGTGACGGGCAGGCTGATTTCGGACATTCCGGGCAGGCTGCCACTTTATCAATAAACTCTGCCTGATTAAATGTTTCATCATCTATGATCTGTTCAGCTCCTACCATCAGAGTCAGTGGAATGGATTCAAAACATTCATCTTTCTTCCATTCGTCCAAAAGTTCTCCACAACTATCTATGATAATCTTATATCTCAATTATATCGTCCTCTTTTCCATTATATGTAGTATTCAATACCAGATATATCTTATCACACCGCTTTACGTTTGAAAAGACTTTTTAATAAAAACACTGTTCTTTTTTTCAAAAGTGCTTTATAATAAAAAGACGCTTCCCGCAAAGTGCAGGAAGCGCTGCCTGATCCACAAAATATGTTCAGAAATATGCAGCAATCCAGAAGTCTTTTTTAATTCTGAACAGCTGTAAATCATGTTATCAGAGAGGTGTTGTATGCTTGCTTTAAAAATTACTGATGTAAAAGATTTTATGAATAAACTCCTGATCGGTGAGGTATTTGACCGTTTTTCTCTTGTCGAGGCATCTGTGACAACCTTCAACACTTTTACCATAAACGGAAAACTTCATTACGATTTCTTTGATACTGACACAAAGGCTGCTTTTGAGGAGAATTCCACAGAATATTCCCTCTGGCATGATGTAAAACCTTATTGTTTTTCTATCATACGCGGCAGACGCACACCTTTGAATTTCAGGATTGTATTTGAACTTTCCCATAATCAGACACAGTCGTTGTTAAAAAATGAACAGCATATTGCAGATATTCCTGTGCAAAGCTTTTATCTGAATATCCGGTACAAGAACCAGTCCCTTTTATGTACAACAGGTGTTTCTTATACTTCATTCAGTCCGGATAAACGTCTGGAACATCTCTGGGATGATTCCATGGCTGTTTTTCTCTCCAGTCATCACATTCCCTGTGAGAAATTATGAGCAGATTCTGTTATCAGTCTTTATCTGAATAACGCAGATAATAGACCAGAATATCTATAAACTCACTGTTCGTCGGTTTATCTGCCATTGTACATCCTGCCATTTCTTCCAGTGTATCCTTATGATTCATCCAACATAAGTTTACCAGTGTTCTTATGTTGTGTTCTACATTAGACGGCGTTGATTTATATTTTCTTGCAATGACCGGATAAATATCTTTGGTGACTTTTACCGGTCGCTCATAAATTTTCTGTGCCATTTCTACTGCATCCACAACATAATAATATCCTTTATACTTTGATGTTGCACCCAATTTTCTAATAACTCCATAAACTGCACTCATACATCGTTCCTCCTGTAACTTCCATAATCTGTGTTTTTACAGATTTGGATATCTCATTTATTTACACACATTTCTCTATAAGTAAATGAAAGTCACGATATTGGCTGCCCGGAAGCACCATTGCAGTCACTATTCTCTGTAACCCGTTATATTTTATGCGGATTCGGCATATTCATTAAAATATCGGCAACTTAATAATAGGAATTCATAAGACATTTGTCAATACCAATGTAATTGTTTTCCACAAAAATAAGGAGCAAAAGTTATTCTCCGCTCCTTATTTGATATTCTGCTATTCTGACAGGCGTATCTGTCCTCTCATTGATCTGCCGGCAAATTGCCTGCTTTCTATCTTATTTTGCAATCATCAGCAAAATTTCATTGCTTCTCTGAACAAATCTGGTCATTTCGTCCGGTGAAAGCTGTTTATGGCTCATCATCGCAAGGTCATACAACTGTTCACAGATAAGCGGAGCCTTGTCAGATTCCTGATTCTCTGCCAGATATTTAACCAATGGATGATTCGCATTCAGAACCAGTGTTTCCTGTCCGCCAAACATATTCGGATCCATTCCATACATATTATACATCTTCATCATATCCTGCATACGGCGGCTCTCTTCGGAAAGAGTCATCATTGCTGATACATTTTCATTTTTCAGATTCTCAACATGTACTTCCAGTTTATCTTTATTAAGGCTCTTGCGGAAAAGTTCTGTCAGTGCTTTGACAGTTTCTTCATCGGCAGTACCCTCACCCTTCATTTCTTCGGTCAGATCCGCATCAATACGCTTAAACTGTACTTCCTGATGTTTCTGCTCAAGACTGGAAATAAATGCACTGTCAATATTATGCTTCAGGATAACGGCATCTTTTCCTGCTTCCTTAAACATATTGATATACTGACTCTGCTGAACTTCATCAGTTACATAGAAAATTACTGTCTTCTCAGGTTCTTTCGCTTCCGCATTGTCTTTGTTTTCAGACTCTGCTGCATCTTCTTTCTTTTCTTCTGTCTGAGCTTCAGTTTCTTCTGTTTCTTTTTTATTCTCTTCAATGCAGTCCTTTAATGTGAGATATTTGCCATCAAGATTCTTAAAGAGTACATAATCTCCCATTTTCTCTGCAAACTTAGCATCTTTAATACAGCCATATTTAATAAACGGGCTGATATCATCCCAGTATTTCTCATAAGATTCTCTGTCAGTCTTGCACATTCCGGTAAGCTTATCTGCCACTTTTTTGGAAATGTATTCAGAAATCTTCTGTACAAATCCGTCATTCTGCAATGCGCTTCGTGACACGTTCAATGGAAGATCCGGACAATCGATCACACCTTTCAGAAGAAGCAGGAATTCAGGAATTACTTCCTTGATATTATCTGCGATAAATACCTGATTGTTATAAAGTTTGATCGTTCCTTCAATGGAATCATACTCTGTATTGATCTTCGGGAAGTACAGGATACCTTTTAAATTAAACGGATAATCCATATTCAGATGTATCCAGAATAACGGTTCCTTATAATCCATAAATACCTTGCGGTAGAATTCCTTGTATTCATCATCTGTACATTCATTCGGATGCTTCATCCAGAGAGGATTGATATCACTGATGGAAACCGGACGTTTATTGATCTTTACTTTATCCTTTGCAGGAGAAACTTCAACAACTTCCTTTTCACCTTTATCATTTTCTTTTTCTTCTGTCTTTGCTTCCTCATGAATATGTTCAACAACTACATCATCGTCTCTTAACTCAGATTCATCAATTGTCTCATATTCCTGAGGTGCATTTGCTTTGGAAAGGTAAATATGAACCGGCATGAAAGAACAGTATTTCTCAAGGATCTCACGCATACGGTACTCATTTGCAAATTCCAGGCAGTCTTCATTCAGGAACAGGGTGATTTCTGTACCAATCGTATTCTTGTTACCTTCCTGGATATCATATTCTGTTCCGCCATCACAGGACCAGTGTACAGGCTGTGCACCTTCTGTATAGGAAAGTGTATCAATATGCACTTCATCCGCTACCATAAATGCAGAATAAAATCCAAGTCCAAAATGACCGATCATCTGATCATCTGTAGTTTTGTCTTTATATTTCTCAAGAAACTGAGTTGCACCCGAAAAAGCAATCTGGGTAATGTATTTCTCTACTTCATCAGCAGTCATGCCAATACCATTATCGATGAATTTCAGAGTTTTCTCATCAGGATTAACAATTACCTGAATCTCCGGTTTGTATCCTTCCGGAAAAGTATATTCTCCCATTACTTCCAGTTTTTTCAGTTTAGTAATCGCATCGCATCCGTTGGAGACCAGCTCTCTTACAAAAATATCATGATCGGAATATAACCATTTCTTGATGATTGGGAAAATATTTTCACTGTTGATTGATAAATTTCCATGTTTTACAGCCATGCTGTCCACACTCCTTTTTGTTTTTAATCATTTGCCGCAACTTTATCTGTCAATATACTGCATTCTTATCTGCTCTGCCTCCGAAGCCAAGACTATCCTCTCCTGTTTATCCTTTGAAATAGCTTTTGACTCCTGTAAGTTGCTTCTCTGAAAGATATAGTAATACCATTTATTCCAAAAGTCAAGAAAAAATTAGCACTCACCAAAAATGAGTGCTAATAATTTTATATTTTACATATTCCCCTGTATTTTTTCTTCAGATAACTCTTATTTCTTTCGTCTTTTGTATACCACAACTCCCACAATACATCCTGCTGCAATCGCCAGAATAATCACAAACGGTGTGATATTAGTCGTATCTCCTGTCTTTACCGCTGTTTTCGCAGTTGCTCCATTCGGCTGTGGAGTCGGAGTTGCAGTTACAGTCTGCGCCTGCGTAATACTGAAATTCACCTGTTTAGTATCCTGCTCCCCTGTATTCTTCCATTCACTTCCATTATACTTCTGACGGTCAAATGTAACTGTCAATGTGTAGGTTCCGGCCTTCGTAATTCCAAATGCAGCAGTATAAGGTGCACTGCTCCAGCTATTTGTATTGATCACTTTCCAGTTATACGGTACATAGCGGACATCTCCCTTTCCCGGACTTTCATTGTCCATACCCGCTCCGACTGCTGTAAATGTAATCTTTGACTGTGTTGTGTATCCATCTGAACTGATTCCTGTAATCTTATTATCTGCCGGATCTGCAATTTTCGCCTTGCGGGTAGCTTTAACCGTAAACTGAACTTTCACTTCTGCACTGATCTGCTGTTCATTATCAATCACAACTGACTCTGTATAGGAGCCGGCCTTTAACCCCTCCTTCGGGCGGATTTTAAATGTACAGCTCTCCCCCGGTGCAAGCTCTGTGGCTGAAAGTTTCCCGATTTTAAAGTTTTTACCTGACGGTGCATTTAAAGTTACATTTGTATTCCCCTCATTCGTCACTGTAACTTTCTGCGCTTCCGGTGCCTCACTATATCCTTCTTTTGCTTTTCCAAAATTCAGTTCTTCCGGTGTTACGGATAATTTATAAATCTTTTTCAATTCCGAAACAGTCGCAGAAGCTTTGATCGTTGTTAATACATCTTCCTGTCCTTCCGAACTGGTCTGGGCTATCTGAATACTGTCCAGATAATTGCCGACTTTCAGACCGGTCACCGGTACTGCTGTAAATGCAGCAGAATCTCCCGGCTCCAGCACTGATGCCGAAAGTTCCCCAATATCAAAATACTCTGCATATGGCTGCATCAGCGAAACAGTTGTATTTCCTGTATTGGTAAGTGTAATGGTCGTCGCTTCAGGAGTATCATAACCTTCCTTCAGATCATCATAACTGAAAGATTCCGGATCTGCCTGAACTGCTGTGATCTGTTCCTGTTCTGCCTCTTTTACAGATACTTCCGCAGTTACCTGCACTGCTACTTCCGGATCCTCTTCACTTTCAAATATCAGGGTATCACTGTAATCACCCTTCGTCAGACCGGTTTTTGGCTGTACCATGAACATAAGAGAATCACCTTTTGCAATCTGTATTCCTGATACAGCTTCACTTCCATCTTCGTTCATCACCTCAAAATAATCTGATTTCGGTATCTTTAAAGTGACAGTTCCATCCCCTGTATTTGTTACGGTTACGGACAGTGTCTCATTGGCCTGTGTATAATTTCTTCGATATCGCTGAAATTAAGACTTCCTGTATTTACATCAAGAGACTGTGCCTCAAGAGATGCATCTGCATTGTCACCTGCCGATGGAGCCTCGCTGTCATCCGGCGTCTCTGTCGGTTCTGCAGAAGGCTCATCCGAAGGCTTCAGATCTTCGTCATCTGATGAATCATCCTCACCTTCAACTGCAATCTTCGCTTCAAAAGAAACCTCAATACCTTCTTCCGTCCGGTATGTGATCATATCATCATATTCACCCGGTTCCAGCCCTTCCCTCGGCTGTATCCATACGCTTACAGATTCACCTGCACTCAGCGGTTCTGTAATATCCTGAACCATAAAATGTTCCGGACTGATCTCCTGAAAATTCAAGTTCTCATTTCCGGTGTTCGTAATCTGCACATACTGTGCTTCCACATCCTCAAGATCACTCTTTACTGTTCCAAAATCACAAATCTGATCTTCGCTGTCCTCTACAGTGGCAGTCGCTTCGTAAGTCTTTTGATCTTTCTCTGATCCATCTGTCTGCACATTTCCGTTCTCATCCACCTGCAGCTGATCTTCTGTATAAATTTTCATCTGGGAATCATCAGTACCTTCTGTTGTTTCCTCCGGCTGACCTTTTGTGTTCTGAGAGTCATCTTCCTGTTCATTCCCTGCATTCTGCTGTACATCTTCTGTTCTATCTACATCCTGATTTTCAGAATCCTGACTGCCTTCTGCATTATCTGCTGTTTCTTCCAGCTGTGCCTCCTCTGTTCCATCTGCCGTTTCTTCCAGCTGTGCATTCTCTGTTCCATCTGCCGTTTCTGTCTGCTGTGTATCCTCTGCTTCCTGTTCCACTGCTTTCGCCTCTTCTTCAGTTGCAGCTACCTCTAACGTCTTTGCAGTAAGAATACCTGTCAGTCCGCTTCCATCTACAGGGGTCAGATCAAGCACCAGTCTGCATCCCAGATCATCCTGAGTGATCGTATAGGTCTTCTCAGTACCTACCTGTGTTAACTCCTTCTCCCCTGTCTGTCTTGACCAGGAAAAAGTGAAATCTTCATCTGTAACCCCTTCCGGTGTAACCTTTGCATAATCTGCACTCACTACTACGCCTACAGCTGCCAGTCCCTTAATCTTAAGCTTACCGCCCAATTCTCCTGACGGAGCTGCCGCAAAAACCATGGATGGAATCATTGAAATAACCATCATCACAGTCATTACAACTGCAAGAAATCTCTTTCTCTCCATCTGTAGTCCTCCTTTTCATTTATAATAAAATTTGTAATTATTCAGCAGCCACTCTGAAGGTACTGAATAATTACAGTTCTGTGATGCTTCTGTGTCTGTCTGCCCTTTTCATTCCCATCACAGACCACAGCACCGTTTTTCTCTTTATAAAAGCATTATAGCATCGCATTTTCCGGAAATGTAATCTGTATTTTCTCCCTTAAAACAACTTCAGCCCCTGAGTATCAGAGTTCAATTTTCTCCAATATTCAGGGACCGAACTGTGTTTTACAGTTATTTCTCCGATATATCACGTGATATCCATAATTTGACCGAACAGTTTTTATCCTTCTACTATCAGATATTTTCCATCCGGCAGAGCAAATACTTCACTTGCATCTTCCAGTTCTTCATCTGACATTCCTTCCACATCAGCGCCTGCTTCTTCCAGATATTCTCTCACTTCTTCAATAGAATCCACAACCTGCGCCATGCAATCCTCAAGGAATGCTTCCGCAGCTTCATATGATTCTGCTACCGGCTGTGGAAAAAGCTGCTCCTGATTTTCAAGAAACGTATTAATACATTCTTCTGTAAACATTTCAAATAACCTCCTCAATCTTTCCCTTTGCCCGGATCAGCTTCTCAAGGACCGGTTCAACCTGTTTTGTCATATAGGACGCAGCTGACCGTACCCCCTCCTTGGAATGCTCCATGCAAAGCCATATTTTACCGCTTTAAGCATCTCTATATCATTATATTCGTCTCCGAACGCAATACATTCTTCCGGCGAAATATGATATCTTTTCTGATATTCTCTGATCCCTTTTGCCTTGTTTGTTCCAAAAGGAATAAAATCAATCCACTCATTTCCCGAAGTGACAACAACACATTCTTTTCCAAATCTGTCCATCCAGTATTTCACAGATTCTTCTGTAAGGCCGGCCGGTTCAAACACAGCCAGCTTCATGATAGGATCCGTCATCTCTTCCATGCTGTTTACAAATCTGCATTCATTTTTTACTTCATATAACATATGGTCATGAAATCTCTTTGTCTTCGGCATCAGATAGTGGTAATCCTTTGCAGACAGGTAAACTCGGCATCCTTCTTTTCCAGGATTGCAGAAATAATCTCCCCTGCCAGCTTTCTGTCAAAAGAATCCTGATACAGTACCTCTCCATGATCCACTGCCAGTGCACCATTCTCCGAAATATAGGAAATCTCTGAAGCAACAGGCGCAAACAGCTTTGTCATATTCGGATATTGTCTTCCACTGGCTGCCACAAACATAATCCCCAGTTCCTCTAACTGCCTGATCAGCGAAAAAATTTCTTCAGGCAGAGACTGTGCCTTATGTAAAAGTAGCGTCCCATCCAGATCACTTGCAACCAGCTTAATCATTTCCATGTTCCTCGCAAATTTTTACCAGATCTGTCGGTTTCTCAGCGACAAGATCTGCTCCATTCTCATTCAGTTCTTTTCGGTCACGAAAGCCCCATAGCGCACCTACTGTATACATTCCTGCTGCTTTACCGGTCTTCATATCTGTACTTGTATCTCCCACATACATACATTCTTCCGGTTTTACACCAAATTTCTCCGCAACCATAAGCGGACCATCAGGTGCCGGTTTCCTGCGGATTGCTTCGCTCTGACCAACTACCATATCAAATTCCCCGTCAAAAAGCTGCGCAATTACTTTCACAGCTGCAGGATGAGGTTTATTTGAACAAACTGCCAGCTTCATTCCATGTTCCTTCAATTTCTTTAAGGTTTCCGGCATTCCCTTATAGGGAACTACTTTATACATCGGATCTGCTTCAAACATTTCCCGGTAAAGCTTCTGTCCCTCATCATAATGCGCAAGTTCCGGATCCCCCGCATCCTTAAGTGCGCGGCGGATCAGCATATTTGCCCCTTCTCCGCTGTAATATCTGAAATTATCCACCGGAAGTGTTTTCAACCCGAATTTTTCCATAATAATATTAGTCACATAAGCCATGGAATCCAGCGTATCAGCCAGTGTTCCATCCAAATCAAATATACATGCTTTAATCATCTTTTGTCATCCTCTTAAGTTAATTCCTGATTTCTTCATTTCATAAAATAATCTGGCAACCGGGAGTCCTACCACATTATTGTAATCTCCGTTGATCCCCTTTACATAAATTCCGAAAAGTCCCTGGATGCCATAGCTTCCAGCCTTATCCATAGGCTCTCCTGTAGCAACATACTCTCTGATCTCCTCATCTGAAACCGGATAAAACGTCACATCTGTACTTTCATAAAAAGTATGTTCTGTCCAGACTTTTTCTTTCTTTTCCCATACAGAAACGCCGGTATATACCTGATGAGTATTTGCCTGAAGTTTCTTTAATGTATTCACTGCATCCTCTGTATCATGAGGTTTGCCAAGGATCACATTCTCAAACACTACCACTGTGTCAGATCCGATCACAATTGTTCCGTCGGCACTATCTTTCATAGTGCGGATAACAGAAGCAGCTTTATCCGAAGCCAGCTGTTTTACTGCCTCTCCCGGATTGTCTGAGATACGATTCTCATCACCTGATGCAGGCAGCACTTCAAAATCCACGCCAGCCCGTTCCAACAGTTCTTTTCGTCTGGGTGAAGCAGATGCCAAAATAATTTTTCTCATAATAACCTCTTCTTTCCTGTCATAGTATACCTTGTATCTTTTTGGTATGCAACTGCTTTCATTAACTCTTTCCATAAAATTTCGCTTTTCTTTTTATCTGAAAAGTATTAAAATAACAATAACCTATAGCTGAATAAAATGGTGTCAGGAGTAAAAGATATTTTTATCCTGACTCGCTGTCAAAATAGGAGAATATCAGAAAGGAGTTTATGATTATCATGGCTAAAATTAATAAATACTGGGGATATGTTGCAATAGGTGCCCTTACAGCAGCTGCTGCCGGTGCTGTAGCTGCCCTTATTGCCAAAAAAGGATCCTGTAAAGAGGATTTTGATTTTGAAGATGACTTTGATGATTTCGATCTGACTGATGAAAAGGAAACTGCTAAGGAAGATCAGGAACCTGCCGAAGATTTCCAGTCCTGGGAACATACAGGCGAACAGTCTGCAACAGATGACACCGAAAGCGAAGAAGCTGAAGAAGCTGCTGATACAGACGATTCTGAGAAGTCTTCCGATAAAGCTGCTGAAGTTGAGATTAAAGATGCAGAAGAGGAAGAAGATGCCGATGAACCCGAGAATTTTGAAGAGACTATGGACGCTGCATCTGAATCTGAAGAATAAACGTTACCGTTCACAGTAATGTAACCAAAAAGGAATGTTACTTCACGATTATACAATCGTAGAAGCAACATTCCCTTTTTATTCTGATTATATTATTATATTACTATTTCAGTCTCATTATGCTCTCGGAAGTTTAAATGAGCTCTTCAGAGACACGATACGGTTGAATACCGGTGCACCCTCTTTAGAATCATGGATATCTGCACAGAAAAATCCTGTTCTTACGAACTGGAAGCTGTCATAGCCTTTTGCTTCCATAAGTGCTGGTTCTACATATGCAGTAACTTTTGTCAGAGAGTTCGGATTTACATTCAGAGAACCATCTTCTTTGTTGTATACACCCTTCTCCTCGTCTACGATATTCTCATAGAGACGTACTTCTGCTTTTCCTGCCTGACTTGCTTCTACCCAGTGAATGGTTCCTTTTACTTTTCTGCCATCCGGCGCATTGCCACCCTTTGTTGCAGGATCATAAGTACAGTGTACAACACGTACAGTTCCATCTTCATCAGCTTCATATCCTGTACAGGTTACAAAATATGCGTTCATAAGACGAACCTCTGTGCCCGGGAACATTCTCTTATATTTCTTAGGCGGATCTACCATGAAGTCTTCTCTCTCAATATAGAGTTCTCTGCCAAACGGTATTTTACGGTTCCCAGTTCTTCGTTCTCCATATTATTCGGAGCTTCCAGATATTCCACTTCGCCTTCCGGATAATTATCGATCACAAGCTTGATCGGATCAAGAACAGCCATCAGACGGGGACGTTTCAGTTTCAGATCCTCACGGATGCAGTATTCAAGCATTGCATAGTCAACAGAGCTGTTTGCTTTGGATACACCACAGAGTTCTACGAACATCTTGATGGATTCCGGTGTAAATCCACGGCGGCGCAGAGCTGCGATGGACACCAGACGTGGATCATCCCATCCGTCTACAATGCCTTCCTCTACCAATTTCTTGATATAACGTTTACCTGTAACTACATTTGTCAGATACAGTTTTGCAAACTCAATCTGCTTCGGCGGCTGTGGGTATTCCAATTCTTTTACAACCCAGTCATACAGTGGTCTGTGATCCTCAAACTCCAGAGTACAGATGGAATGTGTGATTCCCTCAATCGCATCCTCGATGGGATGGGCGAAATCATACATTGGATAGATGCACCATGTATCACCTGTTCTGTGGTGAGTCATATGAGCAACACGATAGATAACCGGGTCGCGCATATTCATGTTCGGAGATGCCATATCGATCTTGGCACGAAGCACTTTCTCTCCGTCTGCATATTTGCCTTCTTTCATCTCTTCAAAAAGCTGCAGGTTCTCTTCTACGCTTCTGTTTCTGTATGGACTTTCTTTACCCGGCTCTGTAAGAGTTCCACGATATTCACGGATCTGATCTGCTGTCAGGTCACATACATAGGCTTTGCCTTTCTGGATCAGCTTTACAGCAGCTTCATACATCTGTCCGAAATAGTCAGATGCAAAAAACAGTCTGTCTTCCCAGTCTGCACCAAGCCATTTGATATCTGCCTTGATGGATTCTACAAACTCACTCTTTTCTTTGGTCGGGTTTGTATCATCAAACGCATGTTGAACTTGCCGTTATATTCCTGTGCAAGACCATAGTTTAAAAGAATAGATTTCGCATGACCGATATGAAGATATCCATTCGGTTCCGGCGGGAAACGCGTATGCACGGTGTCATAAACACCCTCTGCTAAATCTTTATCAATGATATTCTCAATAAAATTTTTGGAAACTGTTTCGTTCTCCATCTTTTTCCCTCCTGTTGTCGTATTTTATACTGTTTTATCACACATCTATATATAAAAAATACAACTGAATATTTTTTATGTCGAATGAATTTATATTATCATTGGAAATTCCATCTGTCAACCGTTTACACAACAGTGACAGGCCTTATATTTCTCAGACGTTACTGTTCACTCCGTTCACAGTAACGTAGCCAAAATTCATTCCAGATTGCCTGCGGCAATGGAATTTTGGCTTGTATGTCTCGGGATTTTGGCATATTCATGCCAAACACCTTGCGGGACAGTGGTGTGTGAACAGTAACTTTTTATTTGTTTCAGAATGTTTCAGAATCACTTGCATATTGATTTCCTGATCTGCATATGCTATAATGCCAGTAGGCGAAAAGAAATAGCAAGTCCATGTAGACAAAAAGAATGAAGCCCTCAGTAGTGCGAATACTGGGGGCTTCTTCTTATTTTTTATGGCAGACAAGAAACTGCCAGGTTAGTGTTGCCCTACTTATCTCCGTCTAACCATTTGCAAACATAATAGGCGGCTATGCTTGCCATAAAGGAGACAAGAAAAGAAATAGCAAGATTCTCCATATAGACTTCACCTCCTCCCGTTGCCGGGTATTGGTTGGACAACACTGTAAGTATAACATATCTCTTGTCATTCTAGAAGTACAAACAGTTCTTAGAAGTATATCAAAACTTCTGTTCTGATTACTTTTGAGTTACTGAAGTTCAAGAAATCCTTTATTTTTAAGCAATAAAAAAGCTGATGACGGGAATTGAACCCGTGACCCCTTCCTTACCAAGGAAGTGCTCTACCTCTGAGCCACATCAGCATTGTATCGGATTTACCGCTCACATTTGAGTATATTACCAGAACTTGTTTGTATTGTCAATCCCTATTTTTAACTTTTTGATTTTTATTTTTGGGTTTTATGCAGATATCTTTCTATTTTTGATATTGCTCCAACTGCTCTCTGATCTTGGTTCGGATACGCTGTAATGCGTTATCTATGGACTTGGGTGTTTTTCCCATGATCCGGGCAATCTCTCCGTATCCGTTTCCTGCCAGATAATATTCAAGAACCTGGTTCTCCATTGGACTTAACGTTGCTGTTATCTCCTGCTCCAGATCCTGGACATTCTCCTGGTCAATAATGATAGACTCCGGGTTCTCTCCCCAGTTATCTCCAAGATGCTCTTCATTTTCCCCATCCTGTTCGCTGAGAGAAATATAGGAATTCAGCGGCTGGTGCTTCTGCCTGTTGGAACTCTGGATGGCGTTGTAGATCTGTCTGTCCACACATATACTGGCAAAGGTCTGGAATGCAGCATCCCTGTCCGGCTGGTAATCGCGGACTGCCTTAAACAGTCCGATCATGCCTTCCTGTATCAGGTCATCGTTCTCCCCGCCTATCAGGAACATGGTCCTTGCTTTCTTGCGGACCATGTTCTTGTATTTTTCCATCAGATAGTCGAGGATTTCTGATTCCCCGTTTTTGAAACGGGAAATTAATTCTTCATCTTTAATTCCGTCATACTGTTTCATCAATTTAACCCTTCCGTTTTTCTGAAAATCTCTATCATTCGCCCAGAGGGCTTCTTATAGCATAACAATATTGTGGAATAATTTTCTGCTGCAAAAATTCAAGCAGTCTGAGATAAACTTACTTCTTCTGCAGTCTCTGACGTACAATCTCATATCCAAGTACTCCGGCTGCCACAGATGCATTGAGGGAATCAATGTCACCCTTCATAGGAATAGATGCCACGAAATCACACTTCTCACGGATCAGTCTGCTTACACCTTCACCTTCATTGCCGATCACTACGCCGATCGGACCTGTCAGGTTAAGATTGTACATGGTTTCACCGCCCATATCTGCACATACAAACCACATGCCCTGTTCTTTCAGTTCATCGATGGTATGTCCCAGATTGGTAACTTTTGCAACAGGTGTATAGTTTAATGCACCTGCTGAAGTCTTGGCAACTGTGGAAGTCAGGCCAACTGCTCTTCTCTTGGGAATAATCACCCATGTGCACCTGCAAGGTTTGCTGTACGGATGATCGCACCAAGATTATGAGGATCCTCAATATTATCCAGGATAAAGATAAAGGGATCTTCTCCTTTTTCCTTTGCCTTCGTAAGAATATCTTCTACACTTGCATATTCATAGGCTGCCACCTGAGCGATCACGCCTGATGTGCGCCTGTCTCGCTTAACTGATCCAGACGTTCTTTTGCCACATAATTAATAATCGTATCTTTTTTCTTGCCTCTCTGGCAATAGTGCGGACCGGTCCGTCCTGGCATCCGTCCAGGATAAAAAGCTTATCTACACATTTGCCGGAACGAAACGCTTCCAGAACCGCATTGCGTCCTTCTATCTGTTCACTCATATCTTATCCTCTCCAATCCCTGCACGGACCAGTTCTATGATCCTGCTGAAATCATCTTTTAAATATAAATAGCCCATCAGAGCTTCAAACCCTGTTGCCCTGCGGTAGTCTGCCATGGTTGCATGTTTAGCCATTGTAGGAGAATGAGCATTCCTTCCTCTTCTGTAAACGCTGTGTTCCTCCTCTGTAAGCATGGGCTCGATCACTTCCATCATGGAAGACTGAGTTCCTGCCTTAACCAGACTGCTGGCTTTTCTGTGAAGCTGGTTTACCGGACAGTTGCCTTTTTTTACAAGGATCGTGCGGATCACCAGTTCATAGACGCCATCTCCGATATACGCCAATGTCAGCGGAGAATAGGTGCGTAAGTCTTTATCCTCCAAATGAAATACCTGATTAAGCAAACCTTTCAAACTACTTAAACTCTCTTCATTAAGCCCGTTTATCTCACTCATATTATTCAAGCTCGCTTCCATTTTACTCCCTCGCGGGTATCCTTAAGGATGATTCCCTTAGCCAGAAGCTCATCTCTGATCTCATCTGCTCTTGCGAAATTCTTTGCTTTTCTTGCTTCCTGACGCTCTGCGATCAGGTCTTCGATTTCTTTATCAAGGATTTCTTCTGTTTTCACAGCCTTCAGACCAAGTACATCGCATAATTTCACCATTGTGTCAAGAAGTGCTCCTGCAAATTCTGCGGAACTTGCCTCTGATACATTTGTATTTGCAAATTTAACCAGTTCAAAAATTGCTGCCAGTGCATCTGCTGTGTTGAAATCATCATCCATAGCTTCTTCAAATTTCTTTACGAATTCCTGTGCCTGTGCAAGCAGTTCTTTCTCTGCATCTGTTGCAGTTTCTGTCTGTGCTGCTGCTTTTCTGTCCTTTAAATTTGCTGCTGCATCTGTGATACGCTCTAAGGAATTCTTTGCAGCTTCCATCAGATCTGCACTGAAATTCAGCGGACTTCTATAATGGGCATTCAGCATGAAGAAACGGAGTACCTGCAGGTCATACTGTTCACTGATTTCACGAACAGTACGGAAGTTTCCAAGAGACTTGGACATTTTTCTGTTATCAATATTTAAGAATGCATTGTGCATCCAGTATTTTGCAAAGATTTTGTCGTTGCAGCATTCACTCTGTGCGATCTCGTTCTCATGGTGAGGAAAGATCAGGTCTTCTCCGCCTGCATGGATATCAATCTCATCACCAAGGTATTTTTTCGCCATAACAGAACACTCAATATGCCATCCCGGACGTCCGTCACACCATGGTGAAGGCCAGGATGGTTCTCCCTCTTTCTTCGGTTTCCAGAGAACAAAATCCAGTGGATCTTCTTTCTGGTCTTCACCGGATACCTGCAGAGAACGGAAGCCGGACTGCAGATCATCCAGGTTCTTGTGCGAAAGTTTGCCATATTCTTTGAACTTCTTAACTCTGAAATAAACAGTACCGTCTGCTGCCGGATAAGCATATCCCTTATCAACCAGAGTCTGGATCATACTGATCATTCCGTCGATTTCCTGTGTTGCCTGTGGATTGGTTGTGGCAGGTTTTACATTCATGCCATCCATATCTTTCTTACACTCTGCAATATAACGCTCGGAAATTTCCTGTGCGCTTACGCCCTCTTCGATTGCTTTCTTGATAATCTTGTCATCTACGTCTGTAAAATTGGAAACATAGTTTACTTCATATCCTTTGTATTCCATATATCGGCGTACGGTATCGAAGATGATCATCGGACGTGCATTTCCGATATGGATCAGGTTGTATACAGTCGGACCGCAGACATACATACGAACTTTTCCCTCTTCAAGAGGTACGAATTCTTCTTTTCTACGTGTCAGTGTGTTAAAAAGTTTCATGTTTTATTCCTCCAGTTTTCTCTATCATTAACTCTCTTTTCTTTCATTAAGAAGACAGATCGCCTGAGATGCAATTCCTTCTTCTCTTCCCGTAAATCCCAGTTTTTCCTCTGTAGTGGCCTTAATGTTCAGCTGAGACTCATTGATTCCCATGCTTTCGCCATATTGCTCTCATCTGTGGAATATGAGGTGCCATCTTTGGTTTCTGTGCAATGATCGTTGCATCTATATTTCCGATCTCATAATGGTGCTCTCTCAAAAGCTTCGTCACATGTTCCAGCAGCAGAATACTGGAAATTCCTTTATATGCAGGGTCTGTATCCGGAAAATGTTTTCCGATATCGCCCAGTGCAGCAGCTCCCAGAAGTGCATCCATAACTGCATGGATCAGTACATCTGCATCTGAATGTCCCAGGAGACCTTTTTCCCAGTCTATCTTCACACCACCCAGGATCAGATCTCTGTCTTCGGTCAGTCTGTGTACATCATATCCCATTCCAACACGCATAATCATTCTCCTCTTATATCCAGCATCTTGCTGATTCTCAATAAGCTTAACCGTCTCCTTGTATAAGGAGCAAGTCTGAGGCTTGGCAAAACAGCCGATTCATCGAGTCCGATATCATAAACGGTTTTCGCGCATCCGGCTTTCTCCAGCAAACGGAACATAGTCTGTTCACTGGGAAGCTCATCAATAATCTCCTCTATCCCGTTCAGGCATTTTTCCAGATGCTGGGGTGAAATAGTTTCTAACAATTCCGGCTCGTTTTCTTTTCTTATTTCTTCCAGAAGTCCTTTTTTTCCAAAAGTTTCTTTCAGAAGCTCCTCGTCCTCATTCTCATAGGGTTTTGCGTGACATCTTCCCTGTGTGATGGCTGCAGCGATACGCTTGTATTTTTCCAGTACAAGAAGTGCTGCTACAGAAACCTTCTCTCCGTGGAGTGCATCCAGCGGACCATTGATCACTTCCATATCCCACAGATGTGTGACCTGGTGCTCTGCACAGGACGCAGGCCTTGAATTACCGATCATCTGCATTGCAAGTCCGGAAAGAATCAATGCATACATAAGCTGTTCGCATTCATCTTCCTCTCCCTCTGTAATATCCTGAATCGAAGATTTCACAGTTTTTAATGCTTTCTCTTCCAGCTTTACAGTTTCGCGGCAAAAATACTCTCCGGTGACCAGGTTCGCAATCTTCCAGTCTGCAAGACAGATATATTTCGCCATCAGGTCTGAAATCCCGGCTGCTGTCAGACGCTTTGGTGCTTTTGAAAAAATATCTGTATCTGCATATACACAAATCGGAGCTACTGAAGGCACAGTCTTCTTTACTCCATCCAGGGTCATTGCTGCTACTGTTGTCACAAATCCATCTCCACTTGCTGCGGTAGGCACTGAAATGAAAGGTACTTTGTAATTATGTGCAATATAACGGCTGATATCATGGATCGTGCCTGCTCCTACTGCAAGGATCAGGTCAATGTCCTCTTCCATGTTGTTCTCCACAATTTTTATTGCATGCCGGTCTGCCTGAAGTCCCTCTGCATCCAGAACAAGTACCTGGCACCTGTCATAGATATCCTCCATAAGTTCCTCTGTTGCCGCATAGATATTGGTATCGCAGATGACCAGCGGGGATATGTACTCTCTGAGCATTCCCTCTGACATCTCTTCTTCAAGCTTCTCTACAGCTCCGGCTTCTATCAAAATCTCTTTCACTGCAATCTGGTGTTCCCTGCCGCAGCTGCAAGGTCGGCAAAATCGTCCGCATCAACTCGCATTTAAATTCTTCCTCCTGACTTTCCTGAATCAAGCGGATAAAATCATCCGTTTGACTATCTGCTCATAATTGAATAGTTGTTTCACAGCCTGATTCGGTTAAACTTTTTTCTATAGGCATAGTTCGTTGGTATTATACATGATTTTCCTGTAAAAATCAATCATTCCGCGCAGGTCTGGCGGCTACAGGTTCAAATAATTATATACAATCTTTGAAATATTCTGTATGTTCGTCACCGCCGTACTCTCCGGGCAGTTTTCAGACATCACACATAGGATATAAGTTGTCTTTTCGCCATAGACAATTGCGATATCGTGCTGATCCTGGTCTGTCTCGCCGGTCTTGTTGGCAGATTTTATTCCATCCGGAAGTCCCTGGGGGATTTTCCAGGTGTTTTCCTGATTTGACAGAAGATTTAACATTTCTTCTGACGCCTCTTTGCTGACACATTCCCCCTTGTAGATTTTTTCAAGCAGAGTGCCGCAATCTTTTACAGAAGTCATGTTTCTGCCACCCAGACTCTCCTGTGCGGATGCTGCAGGATGGAGGGTGTGCTGCACACTTGTCTCTGTATAGCCCTCTTTTTCCAGATATTTGTTAATATCCTCCGCACCTTTTTTGAAATCAAGGGAATCTGTCTGAAGCTTCACCAGTTCATTGCAGGATTCATTGTCACTGACTGTGATCATATTCCACAGCAAGTCATTTAATTTTACATCTACAGTTTTTGTATCTGCAGTATTTAATTTCTTTGCCTCATCTGCCTTTACCTGCTCCATGTCCTCATAGGTCTTTGCCATTACAAAGGCTTTGATCAGACTTGCAGAATAAAGGGAAGTATCATTGATCAGGATTTCCTTTTCTTCATTAAGGTCTTTCACATAAACACTCCAGGTTCCCTGATATCCGGACAGCATCTTCTCAAGCTGAGGCTTCAGATTATCCATCCCAAGATCATCCATATTCACGATTTTTCCCGTATCATCCACAATAAAACCATCATCCGTCACTGTGCTTTCCTGAAGCAGGGCGCCATTTGTACCGCCAAAATAATAGCTCCCGTCAAAATTCATCTCATAACAGTCCATTTCAAGCGAATGGATGCCAGGTTCTGTTACCAGTCTGCCATTTTCATCAAAATAATAATATCCGTTCAGAGTAATCCCGTCTATTGCCAGATTGTCAATATACCTTACCTGCGTTGCTGCTGACAGACGCCCCAGATTGTTCACAAAGTAATATCCGTCAAATTTCTCTGCCTCCTGGGCATTCTGTGTATCAGCTTCCTCATCTGTCTTATCCCCAAACACTGCAACACCTTTCAGATGCTCTATATGAGGACTGCAGGCTTTGAATTTCCCATCTGTATCATGATAATAATATCCGTCAAATACAGTTCCGTCTATTTCATAATTCTGAAAATAATGAATCTCTGCCTGGGTACTTCCGGCACCGTTCACATCCAGACAGTAAAATCCGTCACTCTTCATCATATATTTCCCGCTTCCATCTCCCATTGGCTGAATCTGTGCCTGCCCGGTGACAGATGCAAGGCTCTGCTGTACAGCCATAACAGGAACCGCCAAAGCCAGTGCCATGGAAATGGCTCCGGCCAGACTTCCGGCTATGATATAACTTTTAATATAATATTTCGCTGTTTGTCTATTTTTTCTCATGCAAAACTCCTTTTACGGTTTCTTTTCACATCCCATTCACAGTAAGCAAAGTATATATTGTTTTATTCAGGATAGCAAGATTTTTATCTTTTTTCCAACAAAGACCAGAATCTCAGTATCAGTGTTCAGTTCTTTTCTCTTATCCTGTTCCAGAAGCTTCCCAGCTGTTCTTCCACAGTATTTAAAGTACAGTTTCCCCTGTCAGACCACTCAGCAGGAAATAGATTCCTGTAATCTTTCCCTGCAAATCTCTCGTCCAGCAGAAGTATGATTCCTGTGTCCTCCTGGGTTCTGATCACACGCCCGGCTGACTGCAGCACCTTATTCATCCCCGAATATCTGTATGCATAATCAAATCCATTCACACCCTTTTTATCATAATACTGCCTGAGGATCTCCCTTTCTGTTCCAATCTGAGGAAGACCAGTCCCTATGATGATTGCTCCGATCAGCTTCTCTCCCATCAGATCAATCCCCTCTGAAAAAATCCCGCCCATCACGCAAAATCCTACCAGCGTTCCCTCTGATGCAGAAAATTCCTCCAGAAATTCCTCTTTCTCCCTCTCATTCATCCCCGATGTCTGCGAAATACAACGAACCCATTCCGCTGAAAACTCATTCTCATACACCTCCAGAACATCTTCCATAAATTTATAAGAAGGAAAGAATACCATATAATTTCCTTTTCTTGTCCATACAGTTCTGGCAATGTAAGATGCGATCCTGTGATATTCCTCATATCCTCTTCTGGTATACCTGCTGCTCACATCCCGTCCTGTGAGAATGCACCTGTTCTCCTGCCTGAAAGGAGAAGTCACATAAATCCCATAGTCATCCTTTCTGGTGCTTAAAAGTGCACGGTAATAATCCATGGGAAGCAGAGTCGCAGAAAAGAACACCGCACTTTTTCCCTTTTCCAGACATCTATGAATATTTGCTGCAGGATTTACACAGAAAAGCCGCAAAATCACCTTTCCCCCTTCTCCCATTTCTGTATAAACCACATAATTTTCATCCAGAAGTTCATCAATGTTCAGGAAATCTCTCACACAGAAGTAAAATTCCAGCAGCTGCTCCGGAAGTTTCTTTCCATGAAGTTCCTCCAGGAGCTTATCCATCTCCCCCATCACCTGAAGCATTCCCAGAGAAACTGCTCCGGGATTTGGAAGGATTTTGTATTCTGTACACTCCTTTTCCAGAGTTCGAAGCTGTCTGTTCACTTTTTCCAGTGCTCGCACCAGACCTTTGCTGTAATCCCCGGCCAGTCTCTTCGCCTCCAGTACATCCGCTCTGTCCACATGAGCACTGTACATTTCCCTTCCTCTGTCCACCAGATTGTGAGCTTCATCGATCAGAAAAATGTATTCTCCGGAAGTACCCTCCCCGAAAAATCTTTTCAGATAAACATTGGGATCAAATACATAATTATAATCACAGATCACAGCGTCCACCCAGACTGCCAGATCCAGGCACATTTCAAAGGGACACACCTGCCATTTCTTCGCATGTTCCAGCAGAGTATCCCTGTCATAGCTGTCCTGCGTAGTCCACAGTTCAAAAACAGCATCATTCACTCTGTCCAGATGTCCTCTCGCCCACAGACAGTTCTCAGGATTGCATTCTGTTTTATCACAGAAGCACAGCTTTTCCTTCGCAGTAATGGTAATCACTTTAAATTTCAGTCCATGCTCCTTTAATATGGAGAAAGCTTCTTCAGCCACAGTCCTGGTAATGGTCTTTGCTGTAAGATAGAAAATATTTTCCCCCAGTCCTGCACCAACTGCTCTCACTGCCGGAAAGATCGTGGACATGGTCTTTCCTACTCCTGTAGGTGCCTGGACAAAAATCTGTCTTTCTGTGGATATAGTGTGATATACACCGGATACGATTTTTCGCTGTCCCTCACGATATTCAAAAGGGAACTCCAGATCACTCATGGACGCATTCCGTTCTTTTTTCCATGCAAGCTGGTATGCGATCCATTTATGATACCTGTCCAAAAGATTCTGGTACCACAGTCCGAGTTCTTCCAGCGTATATTCTTCTCTGAAAAACTTAAGCTCCTCTGTGTCCAGATTCCCATATGTCATCTGCACTCCGATCTTCTCCGGTTTTTGCTCCTGTGCGTAGATCCAGGCATAACACATTGCCTGTGCACGGTGAACCTCCACAGGCTTTTCCAACTGACTGACATCTGCATAAACACCCTTGATCTCATCGATCCAGCACTGTCCATCTTCTGTGAAGATTCCGTCAGCTCTGCCCTCTACCTGGATACCTACATCTTCATATTCTGTTTTATATTTAAGAGAAACCTCCGCTCTGTAATGGCTTCCCATCCTGCCCTGTATTTTTCTGTGCAGTCTGCTGCCCTTCTGCATTGCTTCTCTGTCAGAAGATCCTCCCCGGTTGTCAAGATCCCCGCTTCTTAATATAAATTCCACCAGATTTCTGACGGAAATACGAACCACCGGCTTATCCATATCAAAACACCTCACGCAACAATAGCTGTCAAATAATTATCCACATCGTCCGTTCATTATAACACAGAATTCATCATCATGTAAAAACTCCTGAATTTAAGAAAGAATCCTGCTTGCAGAATTCTCCGCCTGCAACGGGTCGCTTCAGCGACATAATTCCGCTCCGTCGCAGTGCAATCCTGCCTGGAGGGCTTTTTATGTTATAGGAACATTACGGAGTAATTTCCTATAATATAAAAAGCCGCCAGAAATCTCTATGCTGATTTCTGACGGTCCATTATTTTATTTATCCTATGATTGGTAAACATCATATCCACAAATTGCTCCGCTGTGAAGGAGCTCCTGCAATTCTCAATTAAATCTGGGTAATTACAAAGATATCATAAATTGCCTTTACCGCAGTTTCAAAATCTCTGTTCTCCACACCGATAATGATATTCAGCTCACTGGAACCCTGGTCGATCATCTTCACATTTACATTTGCATGGGCAAGTGCTGAGAAGATTCTTCCTGCTGTACCTCTGGTGGATTTCATACCACGTCCTACAACAGCGATCAGTGCAAGGTCAGATTCCATTTCTACGAAATCCGGCTGTACTGCGCGATGAATTCCTGCGATTACCTGCTGCTCTTTCTCTTCGAATTCATCCTGATGTACATATACAGTCATTGTATCGATTCCTGATGGAACATGCTCAAAGCTGATTCCCTGATCTTCGAATACCTGAAGTACCTTACGTCCGAAACCAACCTCACTGTTCATCATGGATTTCTCAATATTGATAGAACAGAATCCCTTCTTACCTGCAATACCTGTAATTGTAAATTTCGGTTTCTTGCATGTACTCTCAACAATAAAAGTACCCTTGTCTTCCGGTCTGTTTGTGTTTTTGATATTGATCGGAATTCCTTCTTTACGAACCGGGAAGATCGCATCTTCATGAAGAACAGTTGCACCCATATAAGAAAGCTCTCTGAGTTCTCTGTAGGTAATGCTCTCAATCACTTCCGGATTTTTAACAATACGTGGGTCTGTTACCAGGAAACCAGAAACATCTGTCCAGTTTTCATAGAGGTCTGCCTTAATAGCCTTTGCCACAAGAGAACCGGTTACATCAGAACCTCCTCTGGAGAAAGTTTTAACTTTTCCATCTTCACCAGCGCCATAAAATCCAGGGATAACGCATGTTCACATTTTGCCAGCTTTTTGGACAGAAGTCTGTCTGTCTTCTCGGCATCCAGATTTCCGTTCTTATCAAAACGGATCACATCTGCTGCATCTACAAATTCATAACCCAGATATGCTGCCATCACCTTACCATTGAGAAATTCTCCTCTGGATGCTGCATAGTCTGTGCCTGCCTGTGCCTTGAAATCAGCTTCGATCTGAGCAAATTCATCTTCCAGAGAAAGATCAAGGTTCAGTCCGCGGATAATCTCATAATATCTTCCCTTGATCTCCTGCAGAATCGGGATGAAATCTTCCCCTTCAACTGCAGTATTATAACATTTATAAAGTAAATCTGTAACCTTTGTATCTCCGTCAAATCTCTTTCCGGGAGCGGACGGAACCACATAACGTCTACTCTCATCACTTCTGATGATCTCCCCTACTTTCTGAAACTGTTCCGCATTTGCCAGAGAACTTCCTCCGAATTTAACAATTTTCTTCATTTTTCCTGCTCCTCATATGTCACTAAATATTTTCAGACCGATCTCCCATCAGTCTTTGTCACTCTACCAACATAAAGTCTGTTTAATATTGTATTGAATAAACGCCAATTTTGCAAGCCTTTCTTACAGAAATATCCGAAAATGGTTATTTTCCACAATCTGCCGAAGATTCCTGCTGTTTTTTTACAAATTCTGTCACATTATAAACACGAAGGATATCTCCATCCACCCGAAAATGAATATCCTTCTCTCCAAAAGGCATTCCGTAAGACCGTTCCGGATCATTCTGATAAGCAGGACGGGGATCATCTGCAAGCACTGCGATCAGAGCCTCTCTGCTTTCCTCGGGTATTCTTTCCAGAAGCTCCTGGGGAAATTCTACCTTCAGATGATGATCTTTGGAATATTCGGTAAAACTTCCTGTTGCTTCCGGATGGCAATCCGCATAAGGAATATATGGTTTAATATCGAAAATCGGTGTTCCATTCATCAGATCTGCACCTTCTACATAAAGTACAGGGCTGTCCGACTCATCCAGAGCTACTTTCTCAAGCTTCACACAGGATAATCCTATGGAATTGGGACGAAAGGGAGATCTTGTGGCAAAAACTCCTTTTCTCACATTTCCCCCAAGTCTGGGCGGGCGGACAGTCGGTGACCACTTTGTCCTCTTTGCCTCCGAAAACTCCCAGATCAGCCAGATATGACTAAACTCCTCCAGACCACGGCAGGCATCCACATTGCGATATTCCGGTTCGAATACGATTCTCGCTTTAAGCGCCCCTACACGGCCACTCTGCCTGGGAATACCGAATTTGGTTGGAAAATTATTTTCTATATGTGCGATTGGAACCATTGTATTATTCTCCTTTTGTAACTGTTCAGTACCTTCACAGTTACGAGTCAAAATCCACAAGAAAGAATCCTGCTTGCGGGATTTGGCATGTTCATGCCAAAACACCTCGCGGGATAGTAGACTGCTGAATAGTTACGAAATATCTTTTATAATAGCAATTTTAGTATAATCAAGTCCTGATCTATGTTTTTGCGAACGAGACGATTTGCGAAAGTGATATGCATATTTATGGGAAATCTCTGTTCTATATGGAATGCATATAAAATATCCATAATGACTTTGAATAAGTAAACAAGCATATCTTCTTTCCTTTTTCTTTAAAAGTTCTTTATATGGCGGATTCGGATATTTCTCGTAAAATTCATCTGAAAGGCTATAAACAGCATAGTCAATTTCCAATTTTCTTCTCCTTATATACATATAAACGAGAGGGAAAATGAACTCCCTCTCGTTATACTCTTCGCTCGGTCATATTTTATTTTACCGATGAGTCAGAACCGTCACTCATCTCATCTCTCGGTTATATTTATTTTACCGATGAGTCAGAACCGTCACTCATCTCATCATGCGAATAGAGAATTAACTCTCTATATATTGTATTATATAACATATTTTCTTAAATAGCACAATCCTATATTTTTAATTTTTCAAACACGCTCTAACATCGTTTCTGTTCACAGCAATATGCTTTCTAACACACTGGACTTGTGTGAATTTATATTATTTGATCTTAGCGCTCTTTGCTTTAGAATAGCTGCTGTATATTCTTTTACCGTTTTCGGTACGATATGCCCGCACCTTGTAATAGTATGTTTTCTTAGACGTAAGCTTCTTATTTATATAAGAAACAGTGCTTCCCTTTTTAATCGTTGATACTGCCTTATATTTACCGGATTTGGATGTGGCACGGTATACTACATACCCTTTGGCACCGCTTACCTTTTTCCATTTCAGTGTAGCCTGTTTCTTACCGGCAGTTACTGTGACAGCCGGGGTTTTCGGTTTTACTGTCTGTGCCGGAGTTGGTGTCGGTGCAATTCCATTGGTTGTTACAGAGAAGTTTTTGTCATAACTGCTTTTAATAGCACCGCCCCATTTGGTGGAAACAGCCTGTACACTGTAATAATAAGGAGTTGACGGAGAAAACGCTGTATCTGTATAGGAGAGGTCTTTGACCGTAGCAATCTTTGCGAATTTGCTTTCACCCATCTTACGTCTTAAAATAATGTAAGAATCTGCATTTTCATATTTATTCCAAGTAAGAAGAACTGTATTTCCTGCCGCCTTGCAGGTTGTGATCTCTGGCATTCCTGCTGCAAAGAGGTCTTTTGCAGTACCCTTTACAACTACATGGCACACTGCGGTTACATTCTGATCTGTTTTTACACGGATATCGGTTTCTCCTACAGAAACAGGTGTGATAACACCCTTCTGGTCTACTTTGGCAACGTGCATTATCAGAGGTCCATACCAGTTCCCCGCCGCTTCCCTTCGGACTGAATGTCCAGGTCAGGTATAGTTCCCTGATCAATTGCCAGAGTCAGCGTTTTGTCACTCAAAGCAATGCTCTGTGCCGGTGCTGTAACAGTCACGTGGCAGGTGCCTTTCGTTCCATTGTCCGTAGTCAGTGTAATATCTGCAGAACCGGCACCCACAGGAGTTACCTTGCCGGAGCCATCTACGGTTACTACAGAAGAGTTGGAAGATTCCCAGTACAAAGAGGACGGTTTTGCGCCGTTTGGCGTGATCGTGTAATCCAGTGTCCTGGAACCGCTTTTCGTTGAGAGATTCAGGCTGGACGGAGAAATACTCACCCCTGTCACACTGACCGGTCTGGAAGAAACGGAAATATTGCAGGTCGCATAGACACTTCCGGAAACTCTCGCAGTAATCACCGCAGAACCTTCTCCCACTGCTGTTACCACACCACCGTTTACACTTGCAACAGAATTGTTGGAAGAAGTCCAGCTTACAGTTCCCACCGCATCAGACGGAACAATCGTATAAGTCAGTGTATAGCTGTCTCCCTTTGTAAGAGTCAGATCAGAAGCATTTAAGCTGATCAGCTTCGGTGCTACCGGAAGCTTTGACTCAATACTTTTAAGCAGCTGAACCGCTTCATAAACTCTGTTTGCAGACGCATCCAGCGTAGTCAGCGCACTGTCCGCTTCGGCATATGCACCGGAGAATCCGCTGACCTGGGACCATCTGGAACGCTCTGCATTTGCCTTTCCCATCATGCGGATAAGCTCGCTCTTATCTGCCGCCTCAAAAATCTGCCTGTTATTATTATACGGGTCACATCCTGTAATGTCCGTACCACCGCAAAGGGCAAACATAACACGCAGGACACTTCCGTCTGACGGATGACTCGCACCCATTCCGACACCCATAAATACATTATCCAGAGTATACGTCCATCCGGATGCGGAGCAGTAGGAAAATTCTGTCAGATCCGGTGCATATTTGTTATCAGTAAGCTTATAGGCATCACCGGTCCAGGTGGAAGTCTCGGAGAGAACCTTCTGGATACATGCCGGTGGATTCAGGCTTCCACTGTCACAGTTGGCAATTCCCCTTAAGTAGAAACCATAACTTGTATTTGTGTCATAAAGCGGCGTAATCCCGTTCTCACTTAACCCGCGGAGCAGAACATCTGCACAGGTTTCTCCTTTCGCAAATTCCACCTGTACAGGATCCAGGATCATACCCTGGCCGATCGTGTTCTTCTCCACAGTCAGCGTCAGGGTATCTGCCAGAACATCGGTCTGTCCCAGCGCAAAAATCCCCACTGCCATTCCGGCTGCAAGAGTCAGCCCCTTAATGGCCTGCCATAGCTTATTCTTTGTCATATTCATTTTCCTCCTTATTTTCGGGCCGCTGCAGCAGCCCGTATTTTCTTTTTACTCTCTCCAGTTTCTCCAGCAGAGGCCTGCTTAGGATCCACAGGAAGATTACCGTAGAAGTTGCCTGCACCAGATCTACCGGTGCACCTGAGATATAAAACGCGATCAGGCTCTTCTTTGTGATGTATCCGTATGCCATCAGAATAGATGCCGGATTCATGATCCCGCCGAAGATCAGAAACACACTTAAGAATCCGTAAATACACAGATCCACCTTCCTGGCTTTGAGAATCCCTTTCTGAAAAAGGATTCCTGCCAGATATCCGATCATTCCATAGGAAAACATCTGCCAGGGTGTCCACGGTCCCTGCCCGAAAAACATATTTGAGATCATCATAATCAGACAGGCACACAGAAACCCCGCCTCACCACCTAAGGAAACCCCGGTAATGATCACGATGGCCGCAATCGGCTTAAAGCTTCCGATCATAAAGAAAGCACTCCTGCCTGCGACCCCAAGAGCCGCCATTACGGCAATGACCATAATCTCTCTTGCCTGTGGATGCCGGCCCTCAAATACCATAAAGAACGGGATCGTGGCATAGGCAAGTATTAAAAGACTGATCACTACATCATGCTTACCATGAAACTCATGAACCAGGATAAAAGCACCAGCGGAACAAAAGCCAGAAACATAATCAGACCAATCCAGGTACGCTTCTCAATCTTTCCTTTATGGATCGGCTGGATAATGATTCCATCCTCTTTCAGTTCATATTCCTCTAATTCCTGTCCGGATTCCTCTTCCCCGGGCAGGCTCTGTGCACAGGAATCCCCGAAGAAACGGTCCATAAACTGGTCTAAAGCCTTGCCTTCAAGCACGCAGCCACCTCCTTTCCGGTAACAGCATCAGGAAAATAATGCCTTGCCATGCGATTGGCAGCAGTCGTATAAAAGCTGTTTCCCGCAAAGAAATCCCTTGCACTCTTACACGTCACCACATTTCCCTGAAAGAACAGGCCGACCCTGTCTGCATATTCTGCGACAAACTCCACATCATGCGAGATCATAAAGATAGTGATCCCGTGAGCTTTGAGCTTCTTTAAAATGTCTCCCAGTTCCTGTTTATATTCTGCATCCAGCCCCTTCGTTGGTTCATCCATCAGAAGAAGCCTCGGCTGCAACAGCAGAACCTTAGCCAGTGCAAGACGCTGCTGTTCTCCACCGCTTAAATCATACGGATGACGGTCAAGCAGTCCTTCCAGTCTGGTCAGACTTACGATTCCCTCGATTGCCTCTGCCTTCCTCATATTGGCAGTGTATTCGGAAGATTTCTTCTCCTTTGCCCCACCGATGATAGAATACAGATCCTCCCGGACTGTCTTCTTGATAAACATGCTCTGGGGATTCTGTGGCAGCACACCCAGATACCCTCTGTAAAGCTGGGTATCCGTATACCTGCGGATATCAATCCCATTCAGGAGAATCTTGCCTCTGTAGGGAGCACGGACACGACTGATCAGCGATAAAGTCGTACTTTTCCCCGTTCCGTTTCCACCGACAAGCGCATAAAATTCTCCCTGCTTTACTTCCAGGTTCAGATCCTGCACAACATCCTTTCCGTCTTTTTCATAACGAAACCACACATCCTTTACCTCAATAGCCGGTGGCATAGAGCTTTTGGAACCAGGCAGCAGTTTATCTCTGACTGTATTCAGCTTTTTTTGCAGTTTTTGTTTATTTTTACAAAAATAACTTTCTTCACAAACAGAAACTGTATCAGAAGCTGCTGCCATCACCTGTGTGATCCAGTTCCTTCCCTCTCTTACAGTCAGCGGACATGGCAGATTATTTTCTACCTCTGCATAAATCTGCATGGGAACCGGCATAGACAGAAACATTCCATGATGTTCCCTCTTCAGGAACTCACCGATCTCCGTGGCGCCCCCTGCGTGAGCAGACTGCCTTATCCATCACATATACCCTGTCCGCCCACGGAATGACATCCTGCAGCCGGTGCTCCGTCAGAATTATGGTAGTGCCGATATCCCGGTTAATCTTTCTCACCGTTTCCAGAAAATCAGAAGCCGCGATCGGATCAAGCTGAGAAGTCGGCTCATCCAGAATCAGAAGTTTCGGGTGCATAGCCATGATCGCCGCCAGGTTTAAAAGCTGCTTCTGCCTCCGGACAGCTCCGAGACATTCTTATAAAACCACTGATGAATCCCGAAATAGCTTGCCATCTCTGCCACTCTCAGACGAATCGTAGGCGTATCATATCCCAGACTTTCCAGACCAAATGCAAGCTCATGCCACACCTTATCTGTCACGATCTGATTTTCGGGATTTTGCAGTACATAGCCGATTTCCTGGCTCTGCTGCCGGTGGCCGACTTCCTTTAAATCCCGCCCATAATAACAGATTTTCCCGGAACTGCTGCCAAAAGGAGCCAGATCCGACTTCAGCTGGCAAAGCAGCGTACTCTTGCCACAGCCACTCTTACCGCACAGCACATTAAAGGTACCCTCCTCCACATCCAGTGACACATGAGACAGTGACTCCCTGCTGCCATTCGCATAACGGAAGGAAAAATCTCTCACTTCTATTATCTTCATCTCGCTTCTCCTTCCATATCTTCATAAATCTTTCTGTAGGTCACTGCCATCTCTCCCTGTACGTGGCTTCTGCTTTTCTTCATGGCAGATTCCTCACACAGATCCAGAATCAGCGGCAGAAAACAGAACACACCAAAGCTGACAAATGTGACAGCAGCCAGCAGCGGACTGCACGACTGCTTCGGAACCCTTCCGAAAACAGTAAAACCGGCAAGCAGGATTCTGGGATTGTACTGTGCAAAAGCAGCTCCCCGGTAACATCCATATCCGAAAATCACACAAAGCCCGACAAGCATAGTTCCCAGTAGTTTATCCCTTCTGTTAAAACGGTAAATAGAAAAAGCCGTACGTCCTCTTAACCCATAGCCACGGCTTTTCATGGAATCAGCCGTCTCAATCGCATTTTCCAGTGCCCATGTGACAAGAATGGACACCATATTTAACGCATAACGGATCTTCTTAAACCATTTGCCATTGCTCACATCCATCCCCACGCATTTCTGTCCATTGCGGATCACCTTCAGCTGGGCCATAAAGTGAGGCACAAACCGAAGCGCCATAGACAGCATCAGAGACATCGCAGGGATAATCCTGCCAAAAAGATAGATAAATTTATCACTTGTCATGATCTGGTTATAGCAGGAGAACCACAAAATCATAATAAAAAGTACACATCCCAGAACGATTCCATATACCATTGCCTCCAGCGTAACCCAGTTTCCGCTGCTTTCTATATAAAGAAGCGGTGTGACTCCGTAATGGTTAAACATCGGGTTTAAGAGTGCCACGATAAGGAGACTCGGTAGCGTCAGAAGAAAATTGATTTTCAGAACCTTCTTTACTCCGTTAAGCCACATGGAGTAAGCTGTGGCAGCCACAAAAGAGACTGCCAGGTAAACCGGGTGCTGGATAAACATGGTAAACCCCAGCACCACGGCAAAATAAAAGAAATTTAAAACAGGATGGCACCTGGAAAAAGCATCAGTCATAATACTGATCCCCCACATCCCTGCCAAGATTGCAGGTATAACGCCATTCTACCGTATCGCCGTCCTCCAGCGTATATTTCGAGCAGCCATAATTCGGATACCAGCCGTTGACACAGTACATCCATCCGGAATCCTTGCCACAGTCAAACTCATACAGGTTATTGATACCGGATACATAATAACTGTTATACATAGGTGTCCACTCCGACTCCATCTGAATACCGGCCTGATTACATACACGCTTCAGCACATCAAATACCGTCTCCCCCTCATAGAACTCCACCTCCGAAGGATACAGGATCCAGCCGTCCGCAGGCACAAATTCTGCCTTGGACTCTTTCAGATCATCCAGTTATTCAGGATCGTAGAACACTCGATAGAGAAAGTACAGGTCATGGCTGTATCTGAGCTGTCATCGCCACCGGAAGTGTCTGTATTGCCTGTTCCATCGCCGGAAGAGTCTGTCTGTCCGGAACTGGTATTTCCATCTGTGCTGGACTGACCGCCAGAACTTCCAGTGGAATTTTCACCGTTTTGTGTATCCTTATTATCAGCAGTGCCCTTGGATTTGTCATCGGATTCATCCGTAGATTCACCTGTGGTAGAACCGCCGATCAGATAGAAATCTCCTCCTGTCTTAGTCACGTTAAAGGTAAGTGTTGTGCGCTCTGTTTTTTTCTTTCCGGTTTCTCTGGTAGTAATCTTTGCAGTATCAAGCTGATAAAGCTTTCCATCTTCTTCCAGACAGTAAAGAACCTTATCCGCGTCCCATTTTTCTTTCAGATTCAGGGTCAGCTTCGCAGGCGCTGCCAGATTCATCTTCTCCAGTGTGACTTTCAACGCATAAGGCGCATCATTGGCAAGCTTCTTTACCTCTTCTGTTCCATCTTCACTGCACTGTACCAGAAGTTTTTGCTCCACCGGATTCTGAATCTGGCTTCCATTGTAAGTCCATTTATAACTGATCCCGCTGTCCGTTTTTCCGGTAAAATAATACTTTTCGTCCTTTCCGGCGATCGTTTCCATCTGTGCCTGGGTGATGATTCCGTCCTCAGGAAGCTTTGTTTTCTGCTTCAAAGGTTCCACATCTGTATCAGAATCTTCCTCCGTGCTGTTTAAGATCTCAGCTCCTTTTTCGGAAAGCTGTGTCATGCCGTCATCCCCGCCGCCACAACCTGAGAACGAACTTACCCCCAGAAACAGTGCAAGCCACAGGGCAAGTCCCTTTTTCTTTATCCTCATTTCTTCTTCCTCCGCTTCTTAATAAGAACCCTCACTCCGGCCTTAATGCCGCTGCCTGCCAGTCCTCCCGCCAGAGCACCGCCTGCCGCAAAACCAAAGATCATACCATATTCTTTCTTCTTTGAGGTCAGACTTCCGGTTCCACTCTCCCCGGCAGTTTCCTGATATCCATCCTCACCGGTATCCATCTGTGAAGTCTCTTCCGACTCTGTATAAGGCTCTGCTTCGAAATCCCAGCCGCCGGAATTCTTATCCTTTGATGACTTACTGTTCTTTGATTTACTGTTTTTAGAATCCTTTGAACCGGAGCCACTATCCTTTCCTGAGCTTTCGGAACCCGTGGAGCTTTTGCTGCCGGAAGACTTACCACCCAGAGATTTCCCGGATCCACCCGCGTTTTCGTATTGCCGCCTGACGGTGTTGTGGCAGGAACCGGCGTCGGGGTAGGAATCGGCGTGGGTTCTTTCAGACCGGTACCGGAACCATCTCCCTTGCCACCTTTTTTGATACTCACATCTGACATATCATAAAGGCTCGTCTTGCCATCCTTCAGGCGCTGGTAGGCAACCAGTGCGTAATATCCCTGCTCCGTAGCCATCCCGTCCAGAGTGCCTGCTGCCGCCCCGCCGTTATTTCCGGCACCCGCCTTTACATGCATAAATCCACTTCCATCGATATGATAGGAAAGAAGATTCTCTATTGTCCAGTGGCCGCCCTTGATGAAACGCGAATCCGTCTCCGGGTCAATCCCAAGGCTGCATAAAGCCGTGATGATCTGTGCACAGGACTCCTCTGTCTCCACACCCATCGTGGAATATCCACCGCTGTCGTTCTGCATTTCCGACAATTTATTCAGCCCTCTGTCAATGGCAGCAGTCACATTCTCATAACCTGATTTATGATAATACGGTGCCAGCGCCTGCAGTGTCATGCCGGTAATATCAGAATCCGCATTACTTCCCATCAGCGTCCATCCGCCACCCGGGAGTTCACTCTGCAGCAGGAAATTCACCAGCGCAGATTCCGAATTCTGCTCCTTCGCAGACGGGTTCTCCGGGAAAGAATATTCCGGGTGGCAGTTAAGGGCAAGGAGTGCCCAGATCGGACCGTTTAATCCCTGTTCCTTCACAAGGCTGAAATCAGAGATATATTGAAACAGATTGTAACCACCCACATTGCGGGCATCCTTCCCCTCTGAGGTCAGGACCAGGATTCTCTTGGAATACTCTGTATATTTGGAAGTATTGGTAAGGATTCCCTTCTTTTCCTCGATATAATTTGCCGTGTGATTATAATAGGTAGAGAAATATTTCTCCTTCAGGCTTAAACCGCCTCTCGCCAGTCCAAGCACATACCATTCGCTGCCAACAGAAGGATTGGTATCTGTTGCACGCATATAGGCGCTGGTCTCTGCCATAACCTGACTGACCGATTTCTTCAGGGCATTTGCTCCCTGCATGACCGTTACCTTACAGGAGGCCGTCATTTCCGGGTGTTGTGTTACAGAAGCGGTAATCGTAGCTTTGCCATTCTTTACTGCTGTGACAACTCCCTTTTTGCTTACTTTCGCAACAGAAGTGTCACTGCTTTTCCATGTCACTGTATACTCTTCCGTAACCGATTCCGGTATCGGAACCACCTTCAGGGTGTATTTCTGCCCCCGGTTGATCTTAACGGATTTACTGTTAAGAGAGATTCCCTGAAGTCCTGCGGGAAAGTCAGCAATGATCAGATGGTTTAAAGTTCTGGCACTGTCCAGATAGAAGCGGTTATCTTCTGTCGTCTGAGGGGTCAGTTCCATAAACGAATCCCCGGTACTTCTAAGAACCTCGGTTTCGTCAGACTCTCATATCCATCCGGGACAGGAAATGTCAGAGAGATCATCGTCATTGGCTGATAGCTTTCTCCTGTACGGATATCCGTATAGGAAATATTTATATCATAAAGAAGCTGTGGAAGAGTCCCCGGATATGCTTCGGAGAGCTCCTGTATAGTCTGTTCCTGATCCGGGTTCTCCTGCACATGGGTCTGCACATACCAGGGATTTCCCGTGGCGGTCACTCCACTGTCAGAAGAAATCAGTGCCGCAATACGGTTTCGGACAGTTTCAAGAGCCTCTTTGACTCCGGCATCAATTTCTGCCTGCTCCTCTTCTGTCAGACTGTCATAGGTGTCACTGGCAAGAAAGAACTTCGAGACCGTTTCTGAGGACAGATCAATTTCTTCGAGCGCCGCTGCTTCCTGAATACAGGAAATCATGGCTGGTATATCCAGCTTTTCTTCACCGGCTTCATTATTTTCTTCTTCATTTCCGGCCGCGCATCGTCTGTCTCTGACTGAGATGGTTCGGTGTCAGACTGGAATTCATTCGCAGTTTCTCTGTCGTCAGAATCATCATGCTGTACAGGGACAGAAGTTTCTTCTGCCTCCCCATGTATCTGCTCAGCCGGTGGCATCTGGGCTGCGGGTACAGGACATGCGGTCACAGCAATTCCTGTACTGAGAAGCAGTGCCATCCATTGTTTATTCATTTGTTTCCTCCGCGTTTTTAATCTAAAAAATTACATCCGGGTAAAATAGCACCCGCAATTCCTGAAATTACAAAATGACAGATGACTCTCCCCCTGTCATATAGCAGGTAGAAAGGACATCTGCCTTATTTTTTTGTATCATTCTTTCCAAATTTTGCAGCAATTATCAGAGCGATTATTACATTTATCAGAAAATTCCATCCATAAGTATCTTTCCATATGTTTAACAGGCAGCTCAAATCTGAAATTTTATTGTGGAATATAAATTCTCTTGATATAAATATAGCTGCCAGGCTCGCCAAAAACATTAATGAAATAGTCAGCAAAAATATTTTTATTTTATTCATATATATAAATTATACAGGATAGGAATCTGTAGACATTTTATATTCAGAAACTAATTTTGTTCTTGCTGAATCTGAATATATTGATATAATCACGCGCAATTTTGAACCATACATAGCTGTAATTGAAGTACCATATCCCTTTTTTTGAATTTACTGTAATGTTCCTCTATACAATCACTCGCATAAGAAGAAATTCCCGCTCCAATTGCTGTTCCAGTTGCAGTTAACACAGCACTACATAATGCCTTTATAGTTTTCTTTTCGGTAGATACATTAAATGAAAAATTATACTTAGCGCGCTTCCATTGATTAAATTCCCGTGATTCATAATTATCAGCGCTTACAATATTTACATTGCTATCATTTGCATATACAGTAACTGTAAAAATTTGCAAAATCATACATAAAATTATAATTATAAATGCTTTTTTCATTCTCTTATCTTCTTTTGGGGTATGCAGTGTGTTGATAACACACTGCATACTGATTTTATTATTTAACAGTTACTTTTTTAATCTTTGAGAAAGAACCATAAACTGCTTTTCCGTTTACTTTTCTGTAAGCACGTACTTTATAGTAACGGGTCTTTCCGGTGAGGAGGCTCTCGTCTGTCGCACCTGTACCTTTGGTGATCTTTATGCGGGTATAGGTACCATTTTGGGAATCGCTGGCATATACCTGATAGCCATCGGCACCCTTTACCTTACTCCATTCAAGCACTGCTGTCTTTGAAGTTGAGCCTGCGGACAGGGTCGGAGCAGAAAGTACTGCCTTTGCTTTCTCTGTTGCTGAATAGCTTCCGTATACTTTCTTTCCGCTTACATTGCGGTAAGCACGTACTTTGTAATAATAAGTCTTACCGGTAACTGCTTTCTTATCTAGGAATGTAACTGCGCTGTTCTTTGCAGTGGAACCAATCGCTGTATACTTGCCATCCTTTGAAGTGGAACGGTATACTCTGTATCCATTTGCACCGGAAACCTTATTCCATGTTACGCGGATCGTACTGTAGCTTTCAGAATTTGCCGTAGCAATCTTTACTTTGCCAAGTCTGGCTTTTCCTGCAACACCATCTTTGTCATAGCTGCTTACAGTCATCTCGCCCCATGCGTAAGAGTACGCCTTAACAGTATAATAATAGGTTGTTCCTGTAACTGCTTTCTGATCCTTATAGGAAATGTCTGTTACCCGGGATGCGATCTTCTTCCATCCGCTGTCTGCAGTTCTGCGGTATACCATGTATCCGTCTGCGTTATCCACGCTGCTCCAGCTGATCTGGACAGTCTTATAGTTGATTGCCTTTGTCTGAAGATCTGCAGGCATATCTGCCTTAAATGCACCCTGTTTGCCCGCAAGTTCAATGTGGTAATCTGCCACGATCGTCTTGATCAGCCCTAACTGCTTCGCATTCCACATATAGGACTTGCCTTCCACACTCATGCCGTCGATCAGCTTCTGAAGTGCTGCAAGCTCTGCTTCTACATTTGCAATGTTCTCTTTGGTAACAGCAGTCGGAAGATTGCTGATCCACTCATCTGCCTGCTGTGCATCTGAAATGTCCTTACCTGCCTTGTCAGCCTGTGCCGTCAGTGCTGCGATAACCTCTGCAAAAGTCATCTCCTGACTGCCGACTTTGACTTTCAGGCCTACCATGGCATCTTCCTGTCCCTGATAATCCTTAGCATAACGGTCAAGGAAAGCCTTAACATCTGCGTAGGAATCTCTGTCTACCGGGTGATCTTTTACTGTTGCATAAATCTGTGCTGCTTCATCTGCGAAGAACTGCTGATATGCACTCTGGCCTTTCTCATAAGTCAGTGCCATGGCAAGAAGCTTCTCCATATTCTCAACCAGTGCGGTGTTCTCGCTTCTGAATTTCTTCTCTTCTGTTTCTGTTAATCTGTCATAAGCATTCTTGGCTTCTGCAATCTGTTTCAGCTCTGCTTCTGTAAGTTCACGCTTAGAGGTATCACCTGCTGCCGGAACTTCTTCATCAGAGGAGAAATCAACATCTGTCTGGACATCTTCAGTATCTTCAGCTGATTCTGCCTGAGGGATATCCACTGTCTCAGCTGCCTGCTCATCAACTTCATCACTGCTGAATGCGTCCGCACTTCCATCTGAGAAATCAGATCCCTCAGACTGTGCCGGTACCGCCTGTTCCTCTTCAACAGAAGCTGCCTCCTGTGCTGATGGAACTGTAGTCGGCTGAGGTGCCTCATATCCTCGTACTGTCTGCGCATCCGGGAGTGCTTTAAGCATTGCCTTGAGCGCATCGGCTTTCAGCTGGTAAATATAACCTTCTGCTTTCTCCAGAGAAGCTGTATTTGTAACCTGGGCTTTCTGCTGGTCATCAAGCGTATCATACAATGCCCTTGCATTTACCACATAAGCCTTCCAGTCATTCCAGATCTTCTCTGTTGGAACATTGTTATTCTTCTCTGTCAGTCTCAGAGGTCCGTCAGAAAGAGCACCTGAAGATGAAGTAGTGATATTCAGTTCATCGATAAAGGAGATCACATAAGCAACCTTCTCATCCGTACTCTGTCTGCTGATAAACAGTTCTGCTTTTTCAAGCTCTGCATAGTTTGTCACACGCTTCTTCTGATCTGCTGTCAGGGCATCATAAGCCGTTCTGGCTTCCACTACAAGAGCCTGTTTCTTCAGATAATTATCGGAAGTAACCTCACCGATCGCCTTGATCTTATCAACAACTGCAGCCGCAGCCTTCAGATCAGGGATCAGATTTCTCAGATACTGTAACGTACTGTAATTCGTAACCAGAGCCTTCTGCGCATCCGTAAGAGCATTGTACTCTGCCTGTACGCGGTCAAGAAGCTGCAGAACATACGGATCAAGAGTCAGTTCAGAAGAAGAAGGAAGCGCATCAATATCAGCGATAACCTTCTCTGCTGCTTTCTTATCCTTATCTTTCTGCTCCTGCTGTTTCTCAAGTTCTCTGATCTTAGCCTCTGCTTCAGTCAGCTTAGAGTAATTTGTAATTACAGATTTCTCTTCATCATTCAGTGAATCATAAAGAGTTCTTGCCTTCTCTACAGCCGCCTTGTCATCCAGTGTCAGCTTATCCGCTGCCGGAATCGCTTCAATGGCTGCCATAGCTTTTTCAATAGAATTACCTGAACCAGTCTCTGCTGCAAGAAGCTTTCTGAGTGTATCCTTGTTAAAGATTGCCTTGTGAGTTTCGTCTAATTTATCGTAAGCCTCTCTCGCTGCTTTGATGTCTTCTTTCGAACTGTTATCGTTAAGGGCAAGGATCATGTCGTTAACGGATCTGGTTGGAACGGTTACGTCTGTAAATTCCCAGAAGCTGGATGTTTTTTCATATTGTCTGATAAATGCATCCAGACCACGTGCAATCTGCGGAACATCATAATTTGTGAATCCATGAATACTTCCGTCAAAAACACCATCTACATCTACCAGATCAAAAAATGCATCCAGGATATTATTTCCATTTTTCGTATATCCACTGGAAGAATCTAAAACATTTACACCAAACGTTCCTGCAAAAAGCATTGCCTGTGCATCATTCCATGCGTTGTTTCCATAAGACATACATCCTGTTTCAAATCCTGGTGTACAGAATGAACCTGTTGAACGTTGTGCAATTGCTGGAAGCTTATGTAATGCCTTGTCTACAGCTTCTGTTACATCATTGTAACCAGGCTTTTTGTACCAGAAAATAAGTGGCTGCCATCCTATGGTATTGTCGGCATTTGCAAAAATTTTGTCTTCGGCATTTGACAAAGCTTTTGCTGTATCATGTGCCCATTGGTTAATTTCTGTATCTTTAAAAGTGTCAGCGGTATACCCACCTGCTTTTATTGCATTAATAGCATATACAGTTGTATAAGTAAGTTCTGTGCTTTTCTTGATCCAACTGCCGAAAGAAGGTCTACAGACGAAATGTCCCTTGGATCATATCCAATAGCTTCAATAGCTAAAATTAATTTTGAAAGTTCTGTTGTCTTCCATTGAGAAACATCAGTTCCCTGATTTTTAAGTAACTGCAAATACTCTTTGGTATTTGCAAACCATTTGTCAAAATAATTTGTATCTCCATATGGAATATAGCCGCATCTAGCTGCTGTAAAAATGGCCCAAATATCTGTATTTTCATAGGATGGGGATTCTTTAGATCCAAAGGCATTTTTATTTTGGCAATAGTTCATAATAATGTTACAAGCCTTTTTAGCTTTTTCATAGTAAGATGGCCAATGACTTGGATTACTTGAGTTTCCCTTAGCTCCATTGTCTACAACTTCACCAGTACCGTCAACTACTTCAACTTTGAAACTATACCCATCTTCTTCTGCTTGTTCTTCTTTTCCATCTTTAAATTTCAAAATAGGCATATTAATCCATTCTACGCTTAATGGACGTTCGCCTAAAAAACTCGTATCAATTGTAGCAGATTTTATATCTTTCTTTACATCATCAGATGGCAAAACTACTTCTATACCATATTTTTCAATAATAGATTGTTGTTCATCAGTTAAATCTGTAAATTTTACACCTATCACATTTACAACATTATTATTACCGTCATCGTAAATATTCTTTTTTTCACCATCTATAATATCTACTTGATATGGGAAATGATAATTTTTAGCATAATCAACAAAACGATTATAATCTCTGGGTACGCTTGTACTCCATACTTTAGGTTCAGTGGAAGCCTGAACTTTAAGAGTTATTTCTTCGGTTTGTAGATTATAATATGGATAGCCATTATTATCTTCTGGGGAAATAGTCCATTTTTTATTAAAGTCAAACCCTTCATAAGTTCCCTGGTTTTTCATTTCAGACGTAGTTTTGCCAAAATCAGCATAATTAGGAAACTCTTTATTATTATCTCTATTTGCAATATATTCAGACCTGATTTTAATGTCTGGCATATTTTCTTTATCATAATAACAATTGGTTGCACTTGCTGACGTACTAAAAAAACTTTTTCGTGTAAATGAAACACATAGATATCCCCATGTATTATCTTCTATTTTGGGTTCCAGTTCATCTGCTAATGACTTTATTGCTTCCGAATACTGTCCATATCCTATACAATTTTGGTAAGTTATTCCAGTATTAATTGTTCCTAATTGACAAAATTCAAATCCTAAATCATTCTCAACAATATCCTCAGCTATTTCTTCGATTGTTTTTTCACTCTGCAAATCGTAAGTTATCGCTATGGAAGAATCCATTAAAGTTCCATTTCCCTCGATTGCACCTATTGAAACATCTTCATCTTCATCGTCATAAATACAAGTTACGTTTCCTTTAATTGTTATTCCTTTTGCAATTCCATCACATTGCGAAAAGACAGTTTGAAATTCATCTGTTTCGCTATTATATGCATATGATTCATCAATTTGTACATTTATATTTTCTACAATTCCATTGTCATTTATACGAAAAGGAAATACAGCAATGTTTTCTTTTGCTTCTTTTGAAGCATATGTAATGGTGTGTCCTTTTCCGTTCAATATGCCGCCAAAACTAGATGTTGCTTCTGGAACATCTGAAATGTCAATGTCATTACATAGTATAACCGTTTTATTATTATAATTTTGTATATTTTCGATAAAATTATAATAATCTTGTTCTGTATTAATACAGTATTTCCCTGTTGAATCTTGTGATAATATATCTGAATTAGCTTTTACAAGATAGGCATTACTAAATAATAGAAAAGCTGAGAATATTAACTGATATAAGATTTTTTTTTC
>ENA-OQJH01000139-OQJH01000139.1-human-gut-metagenome-genome-assembly--contig:-NODE-139-length-42386-cov-3.080930_pt1 | contig 42386 bp, 50 predicted proteins | sample MGYA00242597_ERZ504763 | MGnify/ENA primary metagenome ERZ504763 (study PRJEB26092, sample SAMD00036359) | human gut metagenome | host: Homo sapiens | study: EMG produced TPA metagenomics assembly of... | reverse complement strand
CATGATTGAAAAAATTCCTCCAAAAAGGTTGTGAGTTTTTCAGATTTTATTTGTACCTTTGCCATGTCTTGTTACGATTTACGCTTGTTTTGATTTGCAACACTAAGATAAGTGAAAAATCTGACATGCAATCCTGAGCAACTTTTTGTTGCTCAGGAACTTATAAATAAAGTTAAATCAAAGTGTTGCGGAATTAAGGCAGATCTGATCTCTCCGGCAGCAGCTGTCAATGTAGGGTATAAGTTTGCACCTGCATTTGGAGCCCGTTTAGGCGTAAGCGGTTGGCAGGCAAAGGCAGGATGGGTCACTCCTTCTCAAACCTATCAGTACAAATATCTGCAAGGCAATCTGGACCTTATGGCAGACCTCAGTACTTTATTTTGTGGTTTTAATCCGAAACGTGTATTCAATGGATATATTTTTGGCGGCGTAGGATTGAATCATGCTTTCGACAACGACGAAGCAAACGCACTGGACACAAGATCTCATGAATTAGAGTATTTATGGCAGGACAAACAAAATCTTATAGCCGGACGTATGGGATTGGGATGTGATCTGCGCCTCAATGACCGGCTGGCTATTAATATTGAAGGAAACGCAAATGCACTGTCCGACAAATTCAACTCGAAAAAGGCAGGCAACTGTGACTGGCAATTTAACGTATTAGTGGGCCTGAACATCAAATTAGGAAAAAGCTATAAGAAAACAGCTCCGGTATATTATGAACCGGAACCAATAGTAGAACAACCTAAACCACAACCTGTCGTGAAACAGCCCGAACCGGAACCTGTGGCAGTGGTAGTGGAACCTATGAAACAGAATATATTCTTTGCTCTGAACTCCGCACTTCTCCAGAAAGACCAGCAATCGAAGATCGATGCAATGGTGGCATACATGGAAAAGTATCCGGCAAGCAAAGTTGCCATAACCGGATATGCCGACAAAGAAACCGGTAATCCGAGAATCAATATGACTTATCAGAAAAACGTGCGAAGATTGTTGCCGATGCCTTGAAAGACAAAGGAATAGCGCCGGACAGAATCGTTACGGATTTTAAAGGAGATACAGTACAGCCTTTCCGGGTGCCTGAAGAAAACCGGGTAAGTGTCTGTATTGCAGAATAATATTTTCCCACTTCTCATGCGGGTATATACCCCATTCCTCTATTCTATTAATAAAGTATGAGGGACCTGCATGGGAGGTAAAAGAGGAAGCCCGTGCTTGTGAAAGCCCGGACTTCTGCAATGAACCCTTTCTTCACTTGTTAGTGAAGATAACCCCACAGGGAACAGATGGAAAGCAATGCTTGTGAAAGTCTTCTTTCCCGATATCTGTTCCTTACAGAGGATGCCCCTCACATTTTTCCCACGGGCATCCTCTTTTTTATATATAGACTGATTTTATTATAAGTCTGATTGTTTGTTTATAGAGAACAAAATACGAGTGATTTGGTTCGTTATCAACCGGCATTCCGATTTAAATCGTTATATTTGCGTCTGTAATCAGATTGGGTCCATGAACGAAAAATGTCCTCACTAAACTAAAGATACTTGCAGAATCGGCCAAGTACGATGTATCCTGTGCATCCAGCGGTACAGTGCGCTCCAACAAACCGGGCATGCTGGGCAATACCGTAGGTGGTTGGGGAATCTGTCACAGCTTTGCCGAAGACGGACGGTGCATCTCCTTGCTCAAAGTCATGCTGACCAATTATTGTATTTACGACTGTGCCTACTGTATCAACCGGCGCAGTAATGATCTGCCTCGCGCCACGTTATCCGTCTCCGAACTAGTAGAGCTGACGATTGAATTCTACCGGCGCAATTATATCGAAGGCTTGTTTCTTAGTTCCGGTGTGGTCCGTAGTCCGGATTATACAATGGAGCGGCTTGTGCGTGTGGCGAAAGACTTGCGTCAGGTGCATCGCTTTAACGGATATATTCATCTGAAAAGCATCCCCGGAGCAAGCCGGGAACTGGTGAATGAAGCCGGGCTGTATGCCGACCGCCTTAGTGTCAACGTAGAAATCCCGAAAGAAGAGAACCTCAAACTGTTAGCTCCCGAAAGGATCATAAGAGTGTTTTCGCTCCGATGAAGTATATCCAGCAAGGCGTGTTGGAAAGCAAGGAAGAACGGCAGAAGTTCCGTCATGCTCCCCGTTTTGCGCCTGCGGGACAGAGCACGCAGATGATTGTAGGGGCTACCTCCGAGTCGGATAAAGATATCCTTTACCTTTCGTCGGCACTTTATGGGCGACCGACGATGAAGCGTGTTTATTACTCCGGATATGTCTCCGTGAATACGTACGATACACGCCTGCCTGCACTGAAACAACCGCCTCTGGTACGTGAGAACCGTCTTTATCAGGCGGACTGGCTGCTACGTTTCTATCAGTTTAAAGTGGATGAATCGTAGATGACGCATATCCTGATCTAGATCTGGAGATAGACCCGAAGCTCTCGTGGGCTTTGCGTCATCCGGAACAGTTTCCTGTCGATATCAATAAGGCGGATTATGAGATGTTGCTCCGTGTCCCGGGCATCGGGGTGAAGTCAGCTAAGTTGATTGTGGCATCCCGTCGTTTTTCCCGTCTGGGCTTTTATGAGTTGAAGAAGATAGGCGTGGTGATGAAAAAGCGCAGTACTTCATTACGTGCAGGGAACTGCCTTTGCAGATGCAGACGGTGAATGAGCTTTCTCCGCAGCGGGTACGCAGTCTGCTGCTTCCGAAGCCTAAGAAGAAGGTGGACGACCGCCAGTTGATACTGGATTTTGGGGAATAAATGGAGTTTCAGATGTTGTAAACCGGAAGATAATGAACGTCTATATCTACGATAAAACTTTTGATGGTCTGCTGACTGCTGTCTTCGACGCTTATTTTCGTAAGACCTTTCCCGATTTCCTGTTATCGGAAGGGGATGCTTTGCCTTTGTTTTATGATGAATTGCATACGGTGGTCACCGATGAAGAGAAAGCCGCCCGTGTGTGGCGTGGCTTGCAGAAGAAAGTCTCTTCTTCCGCGCTTGGCTGCCTCACCCAGTGTTGGTTGTCGGAATTGCCGGATATAGGGATGGTTATCTTTCGTTATATTCGTAAGGCGATCGACGCTCCCCGTTCTATCGAGACTAACTTCGGCGATCCGGATGTGCTTCTGCTTGCCCAGATATGGAAGAAGGTGGATGGCGAACGGATGCATCTGATGCAGTTCGTGCGTTTTCAGAAAGCGGCGGACGGTACGTTCTTTGCTGCCTTCGAACCGCAGTATAATGCCTACCTGCTACCATTCCAGCATTTCAAAGATCGTTTTGCCGATCAGAAGTGGATTATCTATGATATGAAGCGGCGTTATGGCTTTTACTATGATTTGCAGGAAGTGACTACGATTTCTTTTGATGACGACAGCGGGAAGCTCATCTGATTACGGGGATGCTGGACGAGAGCTTGATGGATGAAAATGAGAAGATCTTTCAGAAGCTCTGGAAAACGTATTTCAAGGCTATCTGCATTAAAGAACGCATGAATCCGAGGAAGCATAAAAAGGATATGCCTGTCCGCTACTGGAAGTATCTGACGGAGAAGCAGAAGTAGGCTTATTCTATCCGCTGCACCGTCACATCCGGAAATTTCTGCATCAACGAAAGTAAATGTCCTTCATCATTGTTCCGTTTTGATTTGATGACCATTGTGACTTGATAAGATTCCATTTCACCCGAATGCTGTGTTTCCATTTCGTAAGAGACAATCATATAATCTTTTGAATTAAATCTGTCCGCTATCTGTTTCAAGCTGTCTTTGTTGTTAGTAGAGAAGGAGATCATCGAACTTTTCATGCCTACACTCTTGAAGATGTAGCTGAGCAGTTCCAGTCCGATCAGAGTCAGTACGGTAGTGGCTATGCCGATGGTGTACATTCCCGCGCCGACTGCCAGACCGATGCCGGCTGTAGCCCATATGCCGGCGGCTGTGGTCAGTCCACGGACGATTTGTTTCTGTAGGATAATGGTTCCTGCACCGATGAATCCGATGCCGCTGACTACTTGTGCCGCTACACGGCTAGGGTCGAGCGTCACACTGTTTTCTTTGATGATCTCTTGAAATCCGTATTGCGAAACGATCATGATCAGGGCACTACCCAATGATACGAGGAAGTGAGTGCGGTATCCGGCTTCTTTGGCACGATATTCACGGTCCAGTCCGATGATGGCTCCCAGTATTCCTGCCACCAGTAATCTTAACATAAAATCAACGTTCAACATCATAGGTTCGGTCTCCTTTCTTTTCTTTGTTTGTTTCTTCTGTTTTTTTCTTTAAAAACGGTTAGTCCTATAAATATACAATTCTTTTCTCTTTTTGTGCTATTAATTTAGTAATATTTGAACGTAGCATCTGCATTTTATCGTATATTCGCAGACAAAACCGTGCATTACGCCAAAGATTGAATAAGAAATGAAGAAAAGGATATTTTACATCATTAGTTTTCTGGTGATATTTTGTATAGAGGTGTTCATAGCCTTGTATGTACGTGATAGCTTCGTACGTCCTTATATGGGAGATGCTTTGGTCGTGGTGCTGGTATATAGTTTCGTACGTATATTTATACCGACAGGGGTTCCCCGTCTGCCGTTTTACGTTTTCCTGTTTCGCTTGTTTTGTCGAAGTGCTGCAATATTTTCAGTTGGTGGAAACTTTGGGAATCACCAACCGTGCATTAAGAATCATTTTGGGCTCCACGTTCGATTGGAAAGATATTGTCTGCTATGGAGTAGGATGTATCTTTATCTTTCTGTTTGAGCAAATATTCAGACGCCGTTAATTGGAATAACAGACTTTCTTGTTTGGCGATTGCTTATTGTACATTCTCTTTATCTTCGTTTTTTGAAGTCGGATTCAGATCGTGTCCGCAATACTTGCAGAACTGCGCATTGTCTTCATGACCTGACCGATGGCAGTTCGGACATTCTTTGTCTCTTCTCCGTTTGTAGTCCTTCATCATGGAGGCGGACACAATGCCGGTAGGTACCGCAATGATGGTATAACCGATCAGCATGACGCAAGCCGAAAGAAACTTTCCCAGTCCGGTGACAGGAGTTATATCTCCGTATCCTACGGTGGTCATCGTGACAATAGCCCAGTAGATACTGTTCGGAATGTTATTGAATTGAGAATTGGGCAAAGTTCCTTCGATCATATACATTAACGTTCCGATGGAAGTAACCAAAATCACAACAAAAAGAAAGAAGACCGCAATCTTTTTACTACTTTCCGAAGTGCGGTGAGCAGTCGTTCGCCTTCATTCAAGAAATTGAATAGCTTAAAGACACGGAATACCCGTATCAATCGAAATGCACGGATGATAAGCAGATAGCGTGCTCCCGGAAAGATCAAACCGATGTAAAGCGGCAAGGTAGCCAACAGGTCAACAATGCCGAAGAAACTGAATATGTATTTCTTCGGGCGGGGAGAGCAATATATTCGTGTCAGATACTCAAAAGTAAAGAAAGCAGTGAAAAGGTACTCCATTACGACAAATGGGGTAGTCAGATAAGAAGGGAGCCCTTTCAGGCTTTCTATAATGACTAATAATACACTGGCAAGGATACAGCCGATAAGAACCACATCAAACAGCTTTCCCGAAGGAGTGTCAGATCGAAGATGATGACGTACAGCTTATGTTTCAGCTTTGGTCATTCATAAAATAATGGATTCTTTCTTTTAGTTTCATGAGAATAAACAGTTGACAGGCCAATATCCCAATAACCTGTATTTTACCTATTACTTATTACCTATTACATTAATCTATTACCCAATGCTTGTTATATGCAACCGTCTTCTTTGGATCATAGTACATTCCCTCTTGTGTAGGTATCTGGAGAACGTATGTTTTCCGGTCCTGTTCTTTAGGGTTTGTTCGCGTAGCCAAGGGTTCGCATCTCGAAGTTGGGCGTACGTGATTCCCTGCTGTTTGGCAAAATCGCTTAGGTTGGCAATGGGGGTGGTGACCGTTATCTCTTTGTAGGGGATAGGCGGGTACAGGTGTTCCTTTTTCAGCAGGAATCCATATCGTTGAGGATTCTTGAATATTTCTTTGACTGCCAGCAGGCGGAACATATAGCGGGAAGTCTCTTCTACCAGCATAAGTCCATTGCGTGGCTGGCAAGTTGCTGGTCCAGTTGAGAGGAGATTCGTCCTTGTCCGGCATTATAGGCGGCAGATACAGCCATCCAGTCTCCGTATTTGGCATAAGCCTGTTTGAAATATTTGCAGGCGGCTACCGTTGCCTTTTCGATGTGATAACGTTCGTCTACGTTCTCATTTACTTCGAGTCCGAATTCGCGTCCGGTAGCAGGCATGAATTGCCATAATCCGGCTGCACCGGCCGGAGAGCGGGCTATGTTGTTGAGGTTACTTCGATGACCATCAGATATTTGAAATCGTCGGGGATACCGTTCGCTTTCAGAATCGGTTCTATAATTGGGAAGTAACGGTTCGCACGCTTGATAAGCAGCATGGTGGTGGAGTGCATATAGGTGAACGCCATCATCTCCCGGTCCATCCGCTCGCGGCGGTCGTAACGGCGGAGGTCGATCGTCTCTCCGTCAAAAGTCACCTGCTCGGGAACGTAGGTGAGGTGACGCAATAAGGTACTTCCGATTTGGCGGAATGCTGTTCGTCTACATGACTGCTACCGATCAGAATAGGCAGGGTAGCTCCGATGCAGAATACTAATATAAAGGTTAGAATGTAGTTGATCTTGGTAAATTTCTTCATTTTCTGTTTTCTTTTAGTCATTTGATTGGTTCTTATTCCAATATCTGGCAACCACGGCAATAATAGATGCTACCGCCAAGATAATTCTCCTTGACAATGGTTTCTCCACAACGGGGACAGGCTTTGCCTGCCGTGTCTTTAGAGAGGCAAGCTGTATACTTGCCGTTTTCTCCGAACAGGTCCGATTCCGTGTTTCGTCCACCCTGTCGTAGATATCGTTCATGGTTTCCTTTACTTGATAGAACAAATTTTCTTTCTCTTTGTCTGTTAATGCTGCTATTTTTTTCTTTGGATGGATGTGGGCATGATACAGAATGTCCTGTAAGACACCGTTTCCCAGTCCCGGAACAGTCTGTTCGGTAGCCAGAAAGGCTTTGGCGGATTTCTTCTGCGCACTTTCATCATTAATCAGTCCGAGGAAATATTCTTTGCTGAAAGCGTCCGACATGACCTGCGGCTTGCTTTTCGCTGTCCGGTAATATTCGGAAAGCATGCCCGTAGCAGCATTCTTGTCATAGCACATGAGTCCGCCATACATTCTCACGGAGCTATAAGGCAGCTTTCATCTTCGAATGCAATAAGTAACTGATGTTTGGCCGGCAGCTTGGTCCCTGGAGTCAGATAGCGCAGATTTACTCCGTCCGTGAGTACGAGCACTTTATCTTCTATTGTAATCTCTACCATACCTCCCTGGAGACTGCGCACTGTTTATCCTCTTATCGACTAACCATTCGGCAAACTCATCGGAATTGCCGTTAAACCAAGCGAATTTGTGAGGGCTGAATTGAATAAATACATCTGATATTCTTTTTCCTACAACTGTCTCAGTGAGTTGTTCGCAGAGATAACGGGCTTCGGGTGCTTCTATCATATAGTCTCTATTTCTGATTTTATAAATGTTCTCATGCAAATATAATATTTATTAGTCAGAACTAAACAAATCCGGTGGAACAAAATCAGGTTGCTGCAATATCTGCCCTTTATTATCACTGTTAAGAAATGAATCTCGATTCTTGTGTAGGATAATGACTATATGTGGTTGGAGGAAAAGTATATGAGTTTGCAAGCGTATATATAAATATTCAAAACAAAGTGAAGGATTCAAACTTGTTCTAAAGTTTAATTTCTCCACGATGTTCTGAATATAAGTTAAAGTCTAGTTATTTTATTTGATATAGATGGCTTATAGATAGTCAGTAAGTATCTTATCAGCGTAATTTTATAAACTATATATGTTGTATTTATATCTTTTATCTGGTAATAATAAGATTAATCGGTAAGATAGTTGCTGTCACATCACCGCTAGATACGTCATATAGTTTATAGGTATTGTTAGATTCTGCTCTGATAATAGGGTCATAGAAGAAGAAGGAAAGAGCTCCTAATTCGTCAGAACCGACTGTAGTTGTAACTTTAGTACCACTAGTTGTGGTATTGGTGTGTGAAAAACCATATCCTAATTTGGCAGATAATTTGACGCTATCTATGCTTCCGCCTCCTTCGATAGAAAAATCTGCTTTGTTTGTAAATTCATTTACTACAGTTATTGTTTTTTCTATTGTCTGATCAACATCGAATTCTTCTACATACATATGAATGGAAAGAGCTTTGTTGTATAAATCCCATGGTAATGTGAAAACTTGGTTATCCTTATTGGGTTCAAGTTTTTCCGGATAAATCCATTTTGATCTTAAATTGTTGATATCTACTGAATAGAAATTCTTTGATTGTCTAAATGCGGTACCGTTTTTATGATGAAGATGTATCTTTTCTATGGAGAACACATCTTTTGCTTTTACGGAAAATGTGAGCAAATGTTCCATCGCATCTTTATTTGTTTCTCCTGCAATATAGGACTTGAATCGGAATTCGAAATTTCCATCTGTCCATATATTTTGAAGAATTTCTTCATTTGAAAAGTAACGTTTAGTTTGGGTCAAGTCTTGTATCTTTGATCACCGTCGGCATCTGCGATTCTTCCAAATGCAGTAGCACTAATTCTAAATCGGTATAATTTTTCTCTGATATTTCTATTTAAGCTTCCAGGAGTATTTTGTTTATTGATACCATAATAAATATAATCTCTTTGGCAGGCATTAGGGACGTTTCTGAATTCTCGCCAAGCGTTAATAGCTGTGGCTACTACATCTTTACTAACATATTTATTCAAATCTTCGGTTGCTTCTAAATCATTATCAGCATCATAATGCCGGGTTTGCACCTTTTTGCTCCCATCAAAAGCATCACTTATAAATTCATAAGTAGCCTCTCCTGATCTTGTATTAACACTAGTAATTTTCATGCGTTCATTGTTTTTCACAACAAGGCAAGGGAAACCAGGAATATCTCCGTTTGTCATATTACCAATGTTTTCGCCATTTTCATATAGTGTGTTGTTTTTGTCATCTCTACACAATACTGATATTTCTTTATCACTTGTATCCCATGTTGTGGCATTGAAGTCCCAAAATAGAGTGAGATCTGGAACCATTATGTTTAGCAAGGGAAGAGATTGCTCAATTTGACTCAATTCGTTTTCTTCTTTGCAGTATGATAATAATATATCTCTAAAACTTTGGTTGCCAAATACTTTTTATCTTTAATTAATGGATAGAAATGTCGTAGTCATTGTCAAACTGTACTAAAGCTTCTTTTTTCAAGAAGTTGCGTACTTCGATACTACCGGAGGCGGCTTGTGATAACAATTTGGCAAATTTGAGTTGCGCATCGGCTGTTGCCGATACTGGTAAATTACTTGTATTCTCGTTGATAGGAGAAGTTCCTTCCTCTTGAGAACACGAAAACATGAAAAAAGCACTTGCGAGCATTAATAAAATCTTTTTCATAATACATGTTTTTATGAAAGTTAGTAATAGATAAAAATTATCTGGTTCCGTATGAACCATTGATTATAATAGAATCTTTAGGGTTATCAGAACGATAAAGCACTCCGTCAAGATTTCCTTCAATAATAGGATGCCATTGATCTGCATAGGCAGATTTAGTAATTTCTACTTGGAATGGTTTCTCTTTTTTAGGGATATAGTAAATATATCTGTCTTCATATTTATCACTATGTGTATCTCGTGTTATTTGAATTCCATCATATATCCAATCTGTTTTTGTTGATTTTGTTATATAACGTATTCCTTTGTGTAAATGATAGATGGTTATACTAAGCAATTCATCTTCACCGTATTTTATGCTTGTCATCATTCCCCTTATAGAATCGGCATCGTTATCAGGAGGAGATGCACTTGTTTTTACTGAATGAACAGACCAATCAGTATGAGCTTCATTTTCCAAAGATATTTCCTTTCCGTTTATCTCTCCTTTAAAGTATCCCCAATACCATGAATCATCTTTAGGAACGGGAGTTTCATCATCATCGTTGTCGCATGATGCTAGAATAAACATTCCGAAGAATGCTCCGATTAAATAAATGTTTAGTTTCATCTTATTTTTATTGTTTTATTCGCTTTCTTCTTCTATAATATCTCCTGTTATATCCATTATGGGAGAGATAATCTTTACTGTATAAGGATAGCCATTTGGAGTTTCTATATACAATGTTTTACCTTTGTTTATGAAAGTGGGTGGTTCATGAACTACGGTTTTCCCGTTTTTATCTGTAATAGTGATTTCTGCATCCGGCAGAGGTGACAGAAAGATAATTTGCAAGCAACTGTTTGTTTCTTGTACATCTATATTAAATTCAATAGGGGAACGAGTTGTTGCCTTATTCCTTAGAGTAAATGAGGTAAGTCGAATTTTGTGCTTATGCTTATTTAGTATTACTGCACTTGTTGGTATAATAAATAATACCGATAATAAGATAAATAAAACTTTGCTTTCATATTCAATTCTTTTATTGATTTATGGAGGCAAAGGTATGGAGTATTAGTATAGATGGATAATATTTGCAGTCACATTGCTATTTTGTAATGTCTTGATAACTAATGAGATAGTGAAATACTGGTCACACTTTACATTTCTTCGTCTTTCATTCTCTCTTTTATCCTTAATTTGCGTTGATTAATGGGGTGCGTATTGTTATAACCGAAACAAAGTGCAATAGTTAGAGGTTGCAATTTTGCTTCATTTAGGCAGAGATATAAAATATCTTCTTCAGTCAACTTGGGATACTTTTTTTTGTAAGTATGATATATAATCGGCATAAATTTCGAAAATAATCTTTTGGAGTTTTTTTAGTTCTGCATTTGTTAATACCTTCATTGCTTTTTTGTCAGATACTTCTTGTTTCGAAAGGGCGATAATTCTCTTGTATATATCACTTTGGGTAAATAACCAATTTCTCAGTTCATGCTTTTCTTGTCTAAGTCTTTCTATTGTAGATTCTCTTTCCTGTATTTCATCTATCTTATTCGCTTGGTCTTGTTTCAGATTGCGCTGTTCTTCTTGCAGCAAACTGATTATTGATTGATTATCTTCAATAATAGTCTGCATTGAAGATAGTTTATATTGGGTTTGCTTTAAATTCTGTTGATATATAAGTTGTATTCTTTTTCTTTTGTTAATATGGTATTGATAGAATAATATAATAAGTAAGCAACAAAAAATGAAGAGTGCGATAATGAGCTGGAGTCGATGTTGCTCTTTTATTTGCTCTTCCCTAATATGGATTTTGATATTATATTTATTAATGAGTTGTTGTAGCTCGCTGTATTGTTCTGTACTATACATAGAATCTAAAATTTCTACATGTTCTTCTAAATAGGCAGATGCAGCTTTGTAGTTTCCTAGATCTTTTTCAATATCATACAAACTTAATAAAGTAGCGCCTCTGCCTGCTATATTTTTAGTATCTTCTAAGTTCTTATTGAGATAATAGATGGCAGAGTCTTTATTTTCTCCTCTTTCGTACAACAAGCTTCCAAGATGACCATAATAACTTCCTGGAATCTTTCCTTTTGGAAACCATTTAATGGCATTGCGTGCATGATACAATGCCGAATCAGGTTCTTCAAATTCATCGTAATTAATGCTTAGATTGAATTCGGATATGCCTATCATAGAAGAGTCACCTGAATCTAACGCATAATCAAGTGCTTTACGTTGGATTATTATTGCCGAATCTTTTTGGTCTTGTGTGCAATAATATAAACTAAAACTGTTTAGTGCTACGGATTTATCTTTATCTGTGATGCAACATTTGTATAATTCCTGATATGCTTTAAACGCTCGTCATAGTAATTAACGTCGAAATAAAGATTTCCTAACGAACTGAGCGTATGCCGTTTGATCTCTATTTCTTTTGGATAGTCTTTCAATATAGTCAGCGCTTCTTGCAAATGGGCAATAGCCTCCTTTGTACTATTTATTTCTATTTCCAATCGTCCTTTGTAAGTAAAGCTACAGCTCGCTCTTTCTCGTCGTTATCGTAATAATTCAAAGCTAGGTTCAGTAATGAATCACAGGGTAGCAGTGATTTTTCACATTTATCTGTTGCCCGCGCTAAAAGTAAGGCATAGCGGGCGGATTCTTTGTGAGAAAGCTCTTGTAATGCAGGCAATGTTTGAAGTAATTGCAATGCGCTGTCGGGGTGTTCTTCTAGCAGTGATTCAGCTTGTAAAAATGATGTTTCGGTCCGTTCTCTTGAAGAGCAGGCGCAGAACAAAAATGTTCCTAGAAATAGAATAGAGCATATTTTGACCACAAGTTTCGTCTTTTTATTTGTTTGCATGTGGCACAAAGATAACATTTATTTATTAGAATGATTTTATTCTATATAAATAAAAGAACTTTTTCTGCTTTTAATACGTTTCTCTAGTATAGTTAAAAAACGGAGAATCAAGATGAATATAGCAATGACCGGAGCCACCGGATATATAGGCAAACATCTTTCTAACTATCTGACCGAAAAGGGTGGGCACCGGATCATCCTTTGGGAAGAGCGATGTTTCGGGAAGGTATGTCCGGACTTTTGGTTCAGACGCTGACGCATTGTGATGTCATTATAAATTTGGCAGGTGCTCCCATCAATCAGCGCTGGACGCCGGAACATAAACAAGAGCTTTTCAATAGCCGGATAACGGTAACACACCGCATAATCCGTGCCTTGAATGCAGTCAAAACCAAACCGAAACTAATGATTTCGGCCTCTGCCGTAGGGTATTACCCCTCTTTGGTGGAATCGGACGAGTATACACAGACTCGTGGCGATGGTTTCCTGTCCGATCTTTGTTATGCGTGGGAGAAGGAAGCGAAGCGTTGTCCGCAACCGACCAGGCTTGTCATTACCCGTTTCGGTGTAGTGCTTTCTTCCGATGGGGGAGCGATGCAACAGATGCTTCGCCCGCTACGCGCAACAAAGGTTGCCGCCGTTATAGGACCGGGTACGCAACCTTTTCCGTGGATAGATATTCGTGACCTTTGTCGTGCCATGGCCTTCTTTATTGAAAATGAAGAGTTGAGAGGTGTTTTCAATCTAGTTGCTCCGCAAGCAGTTTCACAGTCCACGTTTACACGTGCGATGGGAAAGGCGTATCATGCGTGGACAACTTTGATTGTTCCGCAAGCGGTCTTTCGTTTGCTCTACGGTGAAGCCGCCTCTTTTCTGACAGCCGGACAGAGAGTGCGTCCTACACGCTTGCTGGAAGCCGGATTCCATTTTTCCGTTCCTACCATAGAGAAGTTGTTTGAGGAGACAGATCACAGTACGGTAGATCGGCTTGATCTGAAACGCTATATGGGGCTTTGGTACGAGATAGCCCGTTATGATCATCGTTTCGAACGTGGGCTTATGGAAGTGACCGCTACTTATACCCTCCGTTCCGATGGAACAATTCGTGTTGAGAATCGGGGATATAAACGCAATTCCCCTTACGATATTTGTAGAACAGCCACCGGACACGCCAAGATTCCCGACCCTGCACAGCCCGGTAAACTGAAAGTCTCTTTTTTCTTGAATTTCTATTCCGATTATTATGTGATGGAATTGGACCAGGAGAATTACAATTATGCTCTTATTGGCAGCAGTACCGATAAATATCTCTGGATATTGAGTCGGACGCCCCAACTGCCGGAGGATATAAAAAAGAAATTAGTAACTGCCGCCGAACGTCGTGGCTATGATACGAATCGGCTACAATGGATTGAACAACTTTAAAATAAACATTATGGATTACAAAATTACTCATCAGCCGAACAGAAACTGTTCAAGACGGAAGTCGACGGTCGCACCGCTTTTGTAGAATATCGCCTGTTAGGTGATTATCTCGATATTATTCACACCATTGTCCCAAACCTATAGAAGGACGGGGGATTGCTGCTGCACTGGTGAAAGCTGCTTATGACTTTGCACTCGCCAACGGAATGAAGCCGAAAGCTACCTGCTCTTATGCTGTGAGATGGCTTGAACGTCATCCGGAAATGAATGCGAATAGTTGAATAAATAGGGCTGACCTAAAGTTTGGCTTGTATCCAAAACTTTAGGTCGGCATCCACTGCCTTCTTCAAAGCCTCCTCCCCTTTTTCCGGCTGATTGAGAAACATATGGAACCGGGAAATCTCGAACAAAGTAGCAGCTCCTTGTGGATAAATGTCCAAACAGTGACTATACATTTCGAAAGCCGCATCCAAGTCACCTTTTTCTTTCATCCGGAGCGCTTCCAAAAAGAAATAGTCGTATTTACGACGTTGCTCCGGAGTAAGCGGATCCTTTTCCTCCACAACAGCTTTATTTCCGGACACTCCGGAAGTTCTCTTCACCGTACCGCATGAAACAAGCATGCCTATCAGACATACACATAGCATGGGCACATATTTCAATCTTCTATTCATTGTTTCCTTTTACTTTTTTCCGGTATGTCCAAAGCCACCTGCACCACGTTCCGTTTCGTCCAACACCTCCACTTCCTGCCATTCGGCATGTTCGTGACGGGCTACAACCATTTGCGCAATGCGCTCCCCATCTTCTATCATAAAATCCTCAGATGACAAATTGACCAGGATAATACAAATTTCACCACGATAATCGGCATCAATTGTGCCCGGAGAATTCAGGACTCCGATGCCTTTCTTAATAGCCAGCCCGCTACGTGGACGGATTTGCGCTTCAAAACCTTCAGGCAATGCGATATAAAGTCCCGTAGGAACCAAACAACGTTGCAAGGGTTTCAGCACAATCGGTTCGTCAAGATTAGCACGGATATCCATCCCTGCCGATTGCCCGGTAGCATACTCGGGTAAAGCATGTTTTGATTTATTGATTACCTGTATTTTCATAATTTTAACAATTTATCAATATGCTTATGTGGCAATGCTAATAATTTGCAGACAACAAGCACAGTCCAGACCTGGCGCAGCCAATTGGCATATTAACAAATCAGCACATTACCACATGATTAATAAAGTGCGAATTTACACATTTAGATGGATTTATCTAAGCGTTTACAGTTTTTTAAACGGAAGTTTCTTACTTTTGCAAACAGATAAAGCCTGAATTATGAACTGGAAACAATTAATATCAAATAAACGCTTCGGCATGGAAGAACTGCACGAGGCCCGTAAAGATGACCGTTCCGAATTCCAACGCGATTATGACCGTCTCATCTTCTCAGCACCTTTTCGCCGTTTGCAAAACAAAACTCAAGTATTTCCTTTACCGGGTAGCGTATTCGTACACAACCGGTTGACTCACAGCCTTGAGGTGTCTTGTGTAGGACGTTCTTTAGGAAACGATGTCGCCAACCAGCTTCTGAAAAAGCACCCAGACTTGGTCGACTCCCATATATCGGAAATAGGTTCTATCGTTTCAGCCGCATGTCTGGCACACGATCTGGGAAACCCACCTTTCGGCCATTCGGGAGAAAAAGCCATTTCAACTTACTTCTCGGAAGGACAAGGAATGGCATTGAAAAAAGAACTTTCACCGATGGAATGGGATGATTTAACCCACTTCGAAGGAAATGCCAATGCATTCCGCATCCTTACCCACCAATTGAAGGAAGACGGAAAGGAGGATTCGTAATGACCTACTCCACATTGGCGTCCATCGTAAAATATCCTTTTCCTCACAATTGGCAGGAAAGAAATCAAAATTCGGTTTCTTCTTAAGCGAAGAGGCTGATTATCAGAAAATAGCCAGAGAATTAGGCATCATCCAGCTCAGCAAGCCGGATGAGCCTTTACGCTACGCACGCCATCCGTTAGTCTACCTGGTAGAAGCCGCGGATGATATTTGTTATCAGATGATGGACATAGAAGACGCGCATAAATTAAAACTTCTGACACATGATGAAACCAAAGGACTGTATATGCTGTTCTTTGATGAGAAAAGAAAAAAACGCATTGAAGAAGTTTGCCGGATTGTAACAGACGTCAATGAACAGATAGCTTATTTACGTTCTTCGGTCATCGGTGCACTAATAAAGGAATGCACAAGAGTATTTACTGAAAATGAAAAAAGATATTAGCCGGGGAGTTTGAAGGCGCACTGATAAAGCACATTTGCAGTCCATTGAAAGAGGCCTATGAGAATTGTTCTGCAATTGCCTTGCAAAGAATCTATCGTTCCAGTGATGTACTGGACATAGAATTGGCAGGGTTCAGAGTTATCAGTACCTTGATTGACCTGATGATCAATGCAGTGCGCTCTCCGGAAAAAGCGTATTCACAACTACTGATCAATCGCGTATCCGGACAGTACAATGTCAACGCACCTACTTTATATGGAAAAATTCAAGCTGTGCTGGATTACATATCGGGCATGACAGACGTATATGCGCTCGACCTCTACCGGAAGATCAAAGGCAACAGTCTGCCAGCAGTATAATAAAAACATTGTCAGATGCGAGCAAGATGAATCCTGTAAATTTTATCTGCACCTGACAATGTTTCCCCCAATATTACTATTAGTCCGATTATTTGGTCAGTATGGGATGAGCGCCTGAAGTTATTTTCAAAGCTTCAGGATGTTGCTTTACAAACGATTCGATATGGCGCACCCGTTTGTCTTCCAGGATTTCATTTACCGCAATCAGAATTCCGGTTTCCTCCACATCTCCGAATCCATAATTAATCGCTGTTCCAAACATACGCATCGTAGGAGACAGACTCATGTATGCGTTGACCAAAGGAGGAATATTATATCCCAGCTTACGCACTTCCGTATTCAAAATCTTGTAGTCTTCTTTAAAAGAATCATAACAGAAAAGATTTTCCAACATTTTCTTATCTGTTTCTATTTCCAGCGGTTTCATCGGAGTTATCAATTTATCTTTATCACCGAAATGTTTATTCAGGAAGTATAATATCATGTCACGCCCCTGACGATGATAACTAGGATACATAGTCATCTTACCAAAAAATATTTCACATTAGGCTTAATCACGGTTAATGCGCCCAAACCATCCCACAAATTATCCAAAGCAAACAATCCCTTGGAACCGGCACGGGTTGACTGGTACTCTAATGTAACGAACGAACGCCCCAACTCCACCGTATAAGGCAAATATTTTTTCAAAAAAAAAACTTCCGAGAAATTAAACATGTGAGCAGTAGCCAGCAAAGGCTTTCCATGTTCATCAAATTGCACCTCATCCCCCAAGAGATAACGATAGCCTCCCAAAATCTCCTCCGCTTCAGGATTCCATACAACTAATTGCTTATAGGGATTTTCCATCACGTCATATTCATCGATATCCATCGCCTTTCCTGTTCCGCCACCTGCAGCACGAAAGGCTATTTCCCTTAACCGGCCAATCTCCTTCATCACATTTGGCGAATCCTGATGCGTAATGACATAAATTTCATTATGACTTTTATTCGTAAACCTCAGGCGTTTATCCTCGGAAGTTCCGCCTTGAGAATCTCTTTGCTAATCGGTGCAATAATTTCTTCCATATCTTTTATTCTCTCTTTTGTCCATTATAGCTTGTAGACTACATCTTTTACAAACTGCGCCCACTGAGCCGGGGTCTTTGTCTTGTCGAAAGTTTGCCAAGGAATGGGTTTTCCAATGGTCAAGGTAAAGGTTTTATGACGATTTTTCAACATTTCATCTGCCAAGTAAAGCATAGCAATATTAAACTTAATGCCAAGGGCCTTACATATATTTGCCAAATTATAGAAAAAGTCTGAATTCCGGCCCTCAAAGTGCAAAGGTACCACATCACGATGCGTTTCAATACTTTTAGTGACAAATGTCTTTTTCCATTCCAAATCCTTGATTTCCCCACCCTGTCTACGGGAACATAACCCCGCAGGAAACATAATGATATGATTATCCGAGGCAAACCCTGCCTCTACCATCTTTGGGAAATCCCTGGATTGCGAACCTGTTTTATTGATAGGAATACACAAAGGAGCCAAACCATGCAAATTCATCAACAAATCATTGACCAAATAGCGTACATTACCATTGTAATGTTTTCCCAATATATACCCCAAAGCAACTCCATCCTGTCCTCCCAGCGGGTGATTGCTAACAAAAGTACATTTACCGTTTTCAGGCAAGTTTTCCAAACCTTTTATCTCCACTTTTGCATCTAGGAACTCCATACAAGCTTCCAGAAAGTCAACTCCGACTTTATTTTTGGAGTCTTTTAAAAAGACATTCAGTTCATCCTGATGCACAATACGCTTCAGGTACGAAACGACAAAACGGGGAATATATTTATATTTTTTCCCGGCTTTCGTTTTCAATATCTTTTCTATGTCGATTAAAAATATAGAGTCGTCAGTCATTTTGCAAACGTTCTTTTCCATGCAAAAGTAACTTATCTTTTTTTATATTGGCAATTTATGACAGAAAAAACTCTTAATCTCTAAAGAAATTAAGAGTTTTTGTATATGAAACTATACAAATTCTTTTATTTTTGCGCAAAATAAAAACGAATGTGCAATAGTTTGGTTTCGTTTTTCAACCTCCGACAGCCAACTCTTTCCATTATTTTTTATCATAAAATCATTAAATTTAAACGTACTGTTTACCAAGCTACTAGCTACATTAACAGCCTGTTGAAAACTTCTCGAAATATTTTCTTAAAATATTGTGGGGAATTGTGGGGAATTGTGTAATTTTACACCTTGAACAATATAATAAGGTGTAGATATGCGATTTCTTGGGAATTCTGAAGCAAAGACGGACGCAAAAGGCAGAGTGTTCCTGCCTGCCGTATTTAGGAAGCAGTTACAAGCTGCCTCCCAAGAATGCTTGATTTTACGCAAAGACACCTACCAAGACTGTCTGGTTCTTTACCCCGAAAATGTGTGGAACGAACAAATGAATGAACTACGTTGTAAGCTCAATCGTTGGAATTCCAAACACCAAATGATTTTCCGTCAGTTCGTTTCGGATGTAGAAGTTATCACATTGGATGGAAACGGGCGCTTTCTGATTCCAAAACGATATTTGAAATTAGCTAAAATACAGCAAGATGTACGCTTTATCGGATTGGACGACACTATAGAAATCTGGTCTAAAGAACTAGCAGACAAACCCTTCATCACGCCGGAGGACTTTGGAAAAGAATTGGAAGAAATTATGGGAACTAATAACAACGTAGAAATAGAATGAGTGAAGCAAAACAGATATATCATATACCGGTATTATTAAACGAGAGCGTAGACGGAATGAACATTCAACCCGGAGGTATTTATGTAGACGCCACTTTCGGTGGCGGAGGACATTCCAAGGAAATTCTAAGCCGGCTGGATAGCACCGCGCATCTATATAGTTTTGACCAAGATGAAGATGCCGAGAAAAATATTGTAAGCGACAGCCGCTTCACTTTTGTGCGTAGTAACTTCCGCTACCTTTCCAACTTTCTGCGTTATTATGACGTGGAAGAGGTAGATGCCATTTTGGCCGATCTAGGAGTTTCCTCACATCACTTTGACGACTCCGAACGCGGATTCTCATTCCGTTTCGAGGGCAAATTGGACATGCGGATGAACAAACGTGCAGGCATGACAGCAGCAGATGTGGTGAATACCTATGACGAAGAACGTTTGGCTAATATTTTCTATTTATATGGTGAATTAAAGAACAGCCGCAAACTGGCATCAACCATCGTTAAAGCACGAGGGGTAAAACAAATTATCACCATCGGTGATTTTCTTGAAGTCATCAAACCGCTTTTTGGGCGGGAACGTGAAAAAAAAAGAACTCGCAAAGGTGTTCCAAGCTTTACGTATAGAGGTAAATCAGGAAATGGAAGCATTGAAAGAAATGCTTTATGCAGCAACCAAAGCACTGAAACCGGGAGGCAGACTGGTAGTAATCACCTATCATCCTTAGAGGACCGCATGGTAAAAAATATCATGAAAACCGGAAACATAGAAGCAAGGCCGAACAGGATTTCTTTGGTAATGTACAGACACCTTTCAAATTAGTCAACAGCAAAGTTATTGTTGCCGGCAACGAAGAAGTGACATGCAATCCGCGCTCCCGAAGCGCCAAGTTGAGAATTGCAGAAAAGAGATAACGAGATGGAAGAAGAACTGAAACAAAATGCACAACAACCTAAAGACGGACAATCTGCTTCGCCCAAGCACATGTCTATCCGCAGCATATTGGGAGGAGATATCCTTGCAAACGACTTCTTCAAAAGACAAACCCGTTTGCTGATTCTCATCATGATCCTGACTGTACTATACATAGACAACCGTTATAGCAGTCAACAGGAACTCATTGAAATTGATAAGTTGAAAAAAGATTTGATCGATATCAAATACGATGCATTGACACGTTCTTCCGAACTGATGGAAAAGAGCCGCCAATCACGTATTGAAGAATATATTTCGACGGAAGACAGCCCCTTACAAACGGCTACCAACCGTCCTTATTTAATAAAGAAAGACTAAGCCCATGATGCCCAACCAAAAAAACATAATGCTCCGCTTCTCCTTCATCATCCTGGTCATGGTGTTGATAGGCATTGCCATTATCTGCAAAGCCGGCGTCATCATGTTTGCCGAGCGTCAATACTGGAAAGACGTAGCCGACCGTTTTGTAAAAGAAAACGTCACCGTACGTCCTACCCGTGGCAACATCATCTCATCCGACGGCCAGCTAATGGCAAGCAGCCTTCCCGAATATAAGATTTACATGGACTTCATGATAAATAAGAGGAAGAGCGAAACCGAAGAAGAGGAAAAGACACGGCTGAAGCTACAACATATCAAAGACTCAGTTCTTTATGCAAATCTTGACACAATCTGCAAAGGATTACATGAAATATTCCCTGATAAAAAGTGCCGCCTTTTTCAAGCAGCACATCAAAACGGAAGAAAAAAAGAGAGCCGCAGTTGGCTACTCTACCCCAAACGCATTTCTTATATACAATATAAAGAAGCAAAACGTCTGCCCGTATTTAATCTGAACAAATACAAAGGCGGATTCCATGAACAGGCATTCAATCAGCGGAAAAAGCCTTTCGGCTCACTGGCTATGCGTACATTGGGAGATATGTTTCCTGATATAGAACAAGGTGCAAAGAACGGGCTGGAACTTCATACGATTCCATATTAAAAGGCAGAAACGGTATCACTCATCGTCAAAAGGTAATGAACAAATACCTGAACATTGTAGACATCCCTCCTGTAGATGGCTGTGATATCATTACAACCATTGATGTAGGTATGCAAGACATCGCAGAAAAAGCATTGGTAGATGAATTGAAAGAAATCAACGCCACTGTAGGCGTCGCTATTCTGATGGAAGTGCAGACGGGAGACATCAAAGCTATCGTCAACATGACCAAATGTAATGACGGCATTTACAGAGAAATACGCAATAACGCCATCTCAGACATGATGGAGCCAGGCTCTACTTTCAAAACCGCATCCATACTGGTAGCACTGGACGACGGAGTCATCACTCCGGAAACGGTGGTGGAAACCGGTAACGGGGTCTATATGATGCACGGCCGCTATATGAAAGATCATAACTGGCATCGTGGAGGCTACGGCACTATCAACACAACAAAATCATTGATGGTGTCCTCAAACATCGGTGTATCACGGTTGATCGATGATCATTATCATGATAATCCGGAAAAGTTTGTACGCGGACTGCATCGAGTAGGCATTGCCACTCCGTTAGATCTCGATATTCCCGGTGCCGGCAAGCCGAACATCCGCATCCCCAACAAAGACTTGAGCAATTGGTCACGTACTGCACTGGCATGGATGTCTATTGGCTATGAAACCCAAATTCCCCCCATCAATACACTGGCATTTTATAATGCTATAGCCAATAACGGAGTAATGGTCAAGCCTCGTTTTGTGAAATCAATAGTCAAAGACGGGCAGGTGGTGGAAGATATTGCTCCTGAAATACTCAACCCGGCCATCGCTTCCCCCAAGGCTATCAGCGAGATACAAACAATTTTGGAAAAAGTTGTCAGCGAAGGCTGGGAAAGAAAGCAGGATCCAAGCAATTCCATGTATCCGGGAAAACCGGTACTGCACAGGTTTCACAAGGGAAAGCCGGATACACTAATGGCACACGCCGTTATTTGGTAAGTTTCTGTGGATATTTTCCTTCAGAAGCGCCTAAATACAGTTGCATTGTAGCCATCCAGAAACCTGGACTCCCCGCCTCGGGTGGTTTGATGGCCGGCAGCGTGTTCAGTAAAATTGCCGAACGCGTATTTGCCAAACATCTGGCACAAGATTTGAAAGAAGCAAAAGACTCAACTTCTATCCTTATTCCGGATGTGAAAAACGGGGATATAAGTGCGGCGCATTATGTACTGAACCGGATAAATGTAAATTCATCCGGAGTTTCGGAACAATCAACCGAAGGCAAACCGGTATGGGGAAATGTGACTAGTAATCCGGACAATGTATTATTCAACAAAAAAGACATTAACAATAAACTTGTACCAAGTGTTATTGGTATGGGCGCAAAGGATGCTGTCTATCTACTTGAAAGCATGGGATTGAAAGCCCGCATTACCGGCATCGGTAAAGTGAAGTCACAAAGTATCCCGGCCGGCAACACTTGCGCAAAGGACAGACCATACAATTACGATTAAATTAACAGTGTAACAGGAAGAATATGAAACTGGAAAAGATTATTAAAGGAATAACAGTCAATGAAATCATAGGTGATATGGCCCAAGAGATTTCGGGAATAAACATGGACTCACGCCTGATAGAGCCTGGTCATATTTTCATTGCTGTAAAAGGGACGCAGACTGACGGACATACTTATATTCAAAAAGCAATAGAAAAAGGAGCCCGTACAGTGGTATGTGAAAACCTTCCTGAGACATTAATTGAAAATGTTACCTACATAAAAGTGAACGACACGGAAGACGTTGTCGGGAAACTAGCAACTACGTTTTACGGTGACCCCACCTCGAAATTGGAACTGGTCGGTGTTACAGGCACCAACGGAAAAACTACTATTGCTACCTTATTATATAATATGTTCCGTAAATTCGGATATAAAACAGGACTCATTTCCACTGTATGCAATTATATAGATGAGGAAGCCATTCCAACTGACCATACCACCCCTGACCCTATTACACTAAACAAACTGCTGGGGCGCATGGCAGATGAAGGATGCAAATATGCCTTTATGGAAGTAAGCTCACATTCAGTCGCACAAAAACGAATTGGTGGTTTAAAATTTGCAGGCGGTATATTTACCAACCTTACCCGTGACCATCTGGACTACCATAAAACTGTAGAGAACTATCTGAAAGCCAAAAAAGCATTCTTTGACAGTCTGCCTAAAACAGCCTTTGCCTTAACCAATCTGGATGACAAAAACGGATTGGTCATGACTCAAAATACCAAAGCAAAGGTACACACCTATTCGCTGCGCAGTTTGAGTGATTTTAAAGGAAAAGTGCTGGAAGATGGATTCGAAGGAATGCTGCTTGATATAAATAATGTGGAAGTCAATGTACAGTTCATCGGACGCTTCAATGCTTCCAATCTGCTGGCAGTCTATGGAACAGCCTGCCTGCTTGGAAAAAAAACAGAAGAGGTACTGCTGGCATTGAGTACTCTTCGCCCCGTTGCCGCGTTTTGACTCACTGCGCTCACCCAAGGGATACACCGCCATTGTGGACTATGCCCATACTCCGGATGCCTTGGAAAATGTGCTGAATGCCATTCACGAGGTTCTGAATGGCAAAGGTAATGTAATTACGGTAGTAGGCGCCGGCGGCAACCGCGATAAAGGCAAACGCCCCTTGATGGCACAAGAAGCGGTAAAGCAAAGCGATAAGGTCATTATCACCTCTGACAATCCCCGTTTTGAAGAGCCGCAGGAAATCATCAATGATATGCTGGCAGGACTGACTAAAGAGGATATGCGTAAAGTGATAAGCATAGCCGACCGTAGAGAAGCAATCCGTACAGCTTGTATGCTAGCCCAAGCTAAAGATGTCATTTTAGTTGCCGGGAAAGGACACGAGAGTTATCAGGAAATCAAAGGTATAAAGCACCATTTCGACGATAAAGAAGTATTAAGAGATATTTTTGCTAATGAATAAACCAACCAAAAGATGTTATATTATTTATTTCAATATTTAGAAAAGTTTGATTTTCCCGGAGCCGGTATGTTCGGTTACGTTTCATTCCGTTCATTGATGGCAATCATTTTATCATTGTTGATCTCGGCTATCTTCGGTGAATATTTCATCAACCTGCTCAAACGTAAACAAATAACCGAAACCCAACGTGACGCATCTATAGACCCTTTTAATGTGAAAAAAGTTGGTGTGCCGACGATGGGAGGTATAATTATTATTGTCGCAATTCTCATACCTTGCCTTTTATTGGGGAAACTGCATAATATTTACATGATATTAATGTTAATTACCACCATTTGGTTAGGCACATTAGGCTTTTTGGATGACTATATCAAGGTTTTCCGTAAAGACAAAGAAGGGTTGCACGGCAAATTCAAGATCATCGGCCAAGTAGGTTTAGGACTCATTGTGGGACTCACCTTATATTTAAGTCCGAGCGTTGTTATCCGTGAGAACGTAGAAATACAAAGAGGGGGAGAAATTGTAGAAGTGGTGCACAAAGAACAAGATCAGAAATCCACTAAAACTACGATTCCTTTCTTCAAGAATAATAATTTGGATTATGCTGATTTCGTAGGCTTCCTGGGAGATAATGCCCAAACTGTAGGTTGGATTATTTTCGTATTAGTTACCATTTTCGTAGTTACTGCCGTATCTAACGGCGCCAACCTGAATGACGGGATGGACGGGATGGCAGCCGGAAATTCTGCTATCATCGGTCTTACCTTAGGCATATTGGCATACGTATCCAGCCACATCGAATATGCAGGATACCTTAATATCATGTATATTCCCGGCAGTGAAGACTGGTAATCTTTATCTGCGCCTTTATCGGCGCGCTGATCGGTTTCCTTTGGTACAATGCTTTTCCCGCCCAAGTATTTATGGGCGATACCGGCAGCTTGACCATTGGTGGTATCATAGCGGTATTTGCAATCATCATTCATAAAGAGTTGCTTATACCTATTCTCTGTGGAATCTTCTTGGTAGAAAACCTTTCGGTTATTCTACAGGTGAGATATTTCAAAAGCGGAAAAAAGAAAGGGCATTTGCAACGCGTATTCAAACGTGCACCTATCCACGACCATTTCCGTACTACATTAGCACAGTTAGACCCCAATTGCAGTTATCTGTTCATGAAACCCAACAGCGTATTCCATGAATCAAAAATCACGGTACGCTTTTGGATTGTCACCATCGTACTCGCTGCAATTACGATTATTACATTAAAGATAAGATAAACGAAGATTATGGCTAAAAGAATTGTCATACTAGGAGCTGGAGAAAGCGGTGCGGGAGCAGCCGTTCTGGCAAAGAAACAAGGTTTCGACACCTTCGTTTCAGACATGTCCACGATTAAGGACTCATACAAAAACATGCTGAACGAGCGAGGCATCGAATGGAAGAAGGCAAACATACCGAATCTCTCATTCTGAATGCGGATGAAGTGATCAAAAGTCCGGGCATTCCGAATGATGCCCCGATGATTCTTAAATTAAAGGCACAAGGTACCCCTATCATCTCCGAAATAGAATTTGCGGGACGTTATACCAATGCCAAAATGATTTGCATTACAGGAAGTAATGGAAAAACAACAACGACTTCGCTGATTTATCATATCTTCAAGAAAGCAGGTATGAATGTGGGACTAGCCGGAAATATCGGTCAAAGTCTGGCATATCAGGTAGCAGAATACAACTATGATTATTATGTAATCGAGTTAAGCAGCTTCCAATTAGACAACATGTACAAGTTCCATGCCAACATTGCCGTATTGATGAACATCACGCCGGATCATCTGGACCGTTACGATCACCAGATGCAAAACTATGTGGATGCAAAATTCCGCATTATCCAGAACCAGACTCCGGACGATGCCTTCATCTTCTGGAACGATGACCCCATCATCCAGCGTGAATTACATAAATATGGCATTCATGGCCATTACTACCCTTTTGCCGAAAGGAAAGAAGAAGGAACCGCCGCATACGTGGAACAGGACAAAGTTTATTTTACAGAACCAATCGCTTTCAACATGGAACAGGAAGAACTGGCACTGACCGGAACCCATAATCTCTTTAACTCCATGGCGGCCGGTATCTCTGCCAACCTGGCGGGTATCCGCAAAGAATGCATCCGCGAGGCCTTGGGTGATTTCAAGGGAGTGGAACACCGCCTTGAAAAAGTCTGCCGGGTAAGAGGAGTAGATTACATCAATGACTCCAAAGCTACCAATGTGAATTCCTGCTGGTATGCTTTGCAAAGCATGAAAACCAAAACCATCCTGATATTAGGTGGAAAAGACAAAGGCAACGATTATAACGAAATTGCGACTTGGTAAAAGAAAAATGTACCGGATTGATCTACATGGGATTACACAATGAGAAATTGCATGCTTTCTTTGACAAGTTCGGCCTGCCTGTAGCCGATGTACAAAGCATGAAGGATGCCGTAGATGCTGCTTACCGGATGGCCAAGAAAGGTGAAACCGTATTATTAAGTCCTTGCTGCGCCAGCTTCGACCTTTTTAAAAGTTACGAAGACCGTGGCGAGCAGTTCAAGGAATGTGTAAGAAACCTGTAATATAATATTAAGGTATATAGATAATGGATCTGATAAAAGACTTGTTCAAGGGCGACAAAGTAATCTGGATTATTTTCCTGTTTCTTTGCCTGATCTCTATCGTCGAGGTATTTAGTGCCGCCAGCACACTTACCTACAAAAGTGGGGATCATTGGGGGCCTATCACCCAGCACAGTGTCATCCTGATGGTAGGTGTGTGCATTGTGGTGCTGGTACATAACATCCCCTGCAAATATTTCCGTGTACTTCCCTTCTTCCTGCTGCCTATATCGGCTGTTTTGCTGATATTTGTAATGGGTATGGGATTGATTACCGGAGACCGTGTCAATGGCGCAGCCCGTTGGATGACCTTTTTCGGCATCCAGTTCCAGCCTTCCGAACTGGCAAAAATGGCTGTGATTATTGTCACCGCCTTTATTCTATCCAAGTTTCAGGAAGAAGACAACGCCAATCCGAAAGCATTCAAATATATAATGTGGATCACCGGAGTTGTTTTCATTCTGATTGCTCCCGAAAACGGTTCTACCGCAGCATTGCTGTTCGGAGTAGTCTTTTTAATGATGGTGATCGGCCGGGTACCTTGGAAACAGTTGGCCAAGTTAATGGGAACTGTCGGAGTCGTGGTGATACTTTTCGTAGGCATAGTGATGGTTATGCCTACACATAAACTGAACAAAGTTCCCATGATGCACCGTGTAGAAACCTGGCAGAACCGCATTAAAGGTTTCTTCGAGGATAAAGAAGCCGTTCCTGCTGCCAAATATGATATAGACAAGGATGCCCAGATAGCACACGCCAATATTGCTATAGCCTCCAGCAATATCATAGGAAAGATGCCGGGTAACAGTGTACAACGGGATTTCCTGTCACAAGCGTTCTCAGACTTCATCTTCGCCATCGTCATAGAAGAATTAGGATTACTGGGAGGCGCCTTTGTAGTGATCCTCTACATCTGGCTGTTGATGCGGGCGGGTAAAATAGCCCGAAGAAGTGAAAAAAGTTTTCCTGCCTTTCTGGTGATGGGCATTGCCCTGCTACTGGTATCTCAGGCGATGCTTAACATGATGGTGGCCGTAGGTCTGTTCCCCGTCACCGGACAACCCCTGCCGCTTATCAGCAAAGGAGGAACCTCTACACTCATCAACTGCGCCTACATCGGTATGATATTAAGTGTCAGCCGCTACGTAGCTGAGCAAGAAGAGAAGAAAGCTGCCGAGCAACAGGCGTTGGAAGAAGCCGAACTGGCAGCCAAGGCCGAACGGCGCCAGGAAATAGTAGCCGCCATGCAGGAAGCCATTACTACACTTCCGTCAGGTGACACAGCCGCCACTTCCCTCCCGTCGGAGGAAAACTCGCTGTCCGATGACTTGAAGGCATTACTGAATGCGGCCGGGAAGCGGGAGCCGGAAGAAGAAATATAATATAAACCATTCATTTTAAAAGTATTATTTATACTTTTGCGAATAATTCGACTAAAAAGGAATTATGGAAGAAAATTTAAGAATCATCATCAGCGGAGGAGGAACCGGGGGACACATTTTCCCCGCAGTCTCTATTGCCAACGCCATCAAGGAACAACATCCCGAAGCGGAAATTCTGTTCGTAGGTGCTGAAGGCAGAATGGAGATGCAACGCGTTCCTGCTGCCGGATACCCTATAAAAGGATTACCTGTTGCCGGATTCGACCGTAAGAACTTATTAAAAAATATTTCGGTTCTTTTTAAATTGGTCAAAAGTCAGCTATTGGCACGTAAAATCATCAAGGACTTCAAGCCACATGCAGCAGTAGGTGTAGGCGGATATGCCAGCGGTCCCACTTTGAAAATGGCCGGGATGATGGGTATTCCGACACTGATACAAGAGCAGAACTCTTATGCCGGAGTAACCAACAAACTATTGGCAAAGAAAGCCCGCAAAATATGTGTGGCATACGACGGCATGGAACGTTTCTTTGAAAAAGACAAGATTATCCTGACCGGCAACCCCGTCCGCCAAGGACTGCGCAACCATCACATCAGCCGTGAAGATGCTATCCGCTCTTTCGGGCTGGACCCATCCAAGAAAACAATCCTGATTGTAGGAGGAAGCTTGGGAGCACGCACCATCAACAACTGCGTGATGGAAGGTTTGGACAAGATTAAAACATCCGGCGCGCAGTTTATCTGGCAAACCGGAAAAATATATATCGACGAAGCACGCGCCGCAGTAGCCCAAGCCGGTGAGTTACCAATGCTCCATGTAACCGATTTTATCAGTGATATGGCCGCCGCATACAGTGCTGCCGATTTAATAATCAGCCGTGCAGGTGCAGGTTCTATCTCTGAGTTCTGTTTGTTGCAGAAACCCGTCATTCTGGTTCCGTCGCCTAATGTGGCCGAAGATCATCAGACCAAGAACGCACTGGCGCTGGTCAATAAAAACGCAGCGCTCTATATCAAGGACGCCGCTGCCAAAGAAGCTCTGCTGGACAAAGCAGTTGAAACCGTGAAACAGCCGGAAACACTGAAAAGTTTAAGTACAAATATTGCTAAATTAGCCTTTACCGACTCAGCCAACGTTATTGCCCGGGAGGTATTCAAACTGGCTGATAAATACAGAAAAGAAAATGGACGTTAACACATTAAAATCAGTTTATTTCATCGGCGCCGGAGGCATCGGCATGAGCGCATTGGTACGCTACTTCCTGTCAAAAGGCAAGAAGGTAGGCGGATATGACCGTACGCCCAGTGAACTGACAGAAAAGCTGATAGAAGAAGGAGCAGCCATCCATTACGAAGAAAACACGGGACTGATAACGGATGCATTCCGCAACCCGGCAACTACATTAGTTGTCTATACTCCGGCTGTCCCCGACACACATAAAGAGTTTACCTATTTCCGGGAAAACGGTTTCGAGATACATAAACGTTCGCAGGTATTGGGAATGCTTACCCATGCAGGAAAAGGACTTTGTGTAGCCGGCACTCACGGTAAGACCACCACTTCCACCATGACAGCCCATCTGTTACACCAATCCCATGTAGGATGCAACGCCTTTTTGGGAGGCATCTCAAAGAATTACGGCACCAACCTGCTGTTGTCTGACAGTAGTGAATACATGGTTATTGAAGCCGATGAGTTCGACCGTTCTTTCCATTGGCTCTCTCCCTACATATCGGTGATTACCGCAACAGATCCCGATCACCTGGATATCTACGGAACCAAAGAGGCTTATCTGGAAGCTTCCGCAAATACACCTCACTCATCCAGCCGGGAGGTGCATTGATTGTACGCAAAGGCATCGAACTGCAACCGGCCTTGCAGAATGGCGTGAAGCTGTACACCTATTCTAAAGAAGAGGGTGACTTTCATGCAGAGAATATCCGTATTGGAAACGGTGAGATTTTCTTTGATTACGTATCACCACTGGGAAATATCCCCAATATACAGTTAGGTGTCCCCGTCAGCATCAACATAGAGAATGGAGTAGCTGCCATGGCTTTAGCGCAGATGAGCGGATTGACCGATGAAGAAATAAAGAGAGGTATGGCAAGTTTCCGCGGAGTAGACCGTCGTTTCGATTTCAAGATAAAGAACGACAAGGTAGTTTTCCTGAGCGACTATGCGCACCATCCTTCCGAAATAAAGCAAAGCATACTCTCCATGCGTGCCCTCTACCGGGACAAGAAGCTGACGGCTATTTTCCAGCCACACCTCTACACACGTACCCGTGATTTCTACAAAGATTTTGCCGACAGCCTTTCCTTGTTGGACGAAGTCATCCTGGTAGATATCTATCCGGCACGCGAGCAACCCATCCCCGGCGTCACCAGCAAACTGATTTACGACCATCTGCGTCCGGGCATCGAGAAGAGCATGTGCAAGAAAGAAGAAATTCTAGACGTACTGAGCAAGAAAGATATAGAAGTATTAATCACCCTGGGTGCGGGCGACATAGATAACTATGTACCCCAAATCTGCGGATTACTGAATAAAAGATGATAAAGAAAATTCTCATACTCCTGTTTCTGTTGCTGATAACCGCCTACCTTATTGTAGCCGTTACCGCTTTCAACACCAAGCCTGCCGATCAGGTTTGCAAGGGTATGGAATTGATTATCAAGGACAGTATAGACCATGCTTCATCAGCCAGAAAGAAGTACTCCGCTTACTGAACGGTAAGAAACTCTCCCCCGTGGGCAAGAAGATGGGCGACATCAACACCCGCCTGCTGGAAGAAGAACTCAGCCAACATCCCTTGATTGAAAATGTGGAATGTTACCGTACACCGGGATGCAAAATAGGTATCGAAGTGACACAGCGCCTCCCCATCCTCAGAGTGATGGCAAACAATGGAGACAACTATTATATTGACAATAAAGGAAAAATTATGCCGATACCCAACAGTTCGGCACACGTAGCTGTTGTTACAGGATACGTGGATCGTGATTTTGCCGTCAAGGAACTATATACGTTAGGAGCCTTTCTACAAGCCCATCCGCTATGGGATGCCCAGATAGAGCAGATCAATGTGACACAGGCCAAAGAACTGGAACTGGTTCCACGAGTTGGTGAACATATCATATTCTTAGGCAAGCCCGGGAATTATGAGGAAAAGTTCGAGAAACTAAAAACTTTTTTATGAGAAAGGACTGAACCAAGTAGCTGGAACAAGTACAGCCGCATCAGTCTGGAATTTAATAATCAGATTATTTGTACTAAAAAAGAGAAGTAAGATATGGCAGCAACAGATTTTATAGTAGCGATAGAACTGGGATCCTCCAAGATCACAGGTATTGCAGGAAAGAAACATGCGGACGGAAGCATACAAGTGCTGGCCCTCGCCAGCGAAAACTCTTCGGATTTTATCCGTAAGGGAGTGATTTACAATCTGGATAAAACCGCACAAAGCCTTACTTCGATTATCAAGAAACTGGAATCGACATTAAAGGCTTCTATCGGAAAGGTCTATGTAGGTATCGGAGGACAATCTCTACGCACCATCCGTAATACGGAGGTACGTCATCTGGAAGAAGAAACCAAGATTTCACAGGAACTGATTGACTCCATTATGGACAGCAACCGCGAAGTCCCATCATAGACCAGGAAATACTGGAAGTAGCACCTCAGGAATATAAAGTGGGCATCAACCTGCTGGCCGATCCTGTAGGAGTTCCCAGCGATCATATAGAAGGGCGTTTCCTTAATATCATCGCCCGCAGCAGCGTGAAGCAGAACATTGACAAATGTTTCAAACAGGCAGGAATCGAAATAGCCGACTACATCATCTCACCGTTGGCCCTGGCCAATGCTGTACTGACCAACAGTGAAAAACGCTCGGGCTGCATGTTCATCGACTTTGGCGCAGATACGACTACTGTATCTGTTTACAAAAACAACATACTCCGCCATTTGGCAGTCATCCCATTGGGAGGCAGCAACATCACCAAAGATATTTGCAGCCAGCAATTGAAGAGGAAGATGCCGAAGAATTGAAAAAGAAATACGGCAATGCTTATGCCGACAAGTCGGAGGACGGAGATGACAACCCTACCTACTCGCTGGACGGGAAATGCAGTATTGAGTCACACTTACTGGAAGACATCGTAGAAGCACGTATCAATGAGATACTGGCCAATGTATGGAACCAGATTGTTCTTTCGGGATATGAAGACAAACTGCTGGCAGGAGCTATCATTACCGGTGGTGCCGCCAATCTAAAGAATATGGAGGAAGCATTCAGTAACCGTACCAAAATAGAAAAGGTTAGAATGGCCAAAGAAAGTCAGCTAAGTCTGAAAGGCGGTATGGTGGAACTGAAAAAAGATGGTACATGCAATACGATCATCGCTTTACTAGGAGCTGGAAAAGAAAACTGTTACCGTCCGGAACGTCCTATGAAACCCGTACAAGTACCTCTCTTCGATGAAAGCGGCGAGAATGTGGAAGACAAAAGGAAAAGAGAGAAAGAAGAAGCAGCCAGAGCAGCAGCGGCAGCCAAGAAAGCAGAGGAAGAGGAGAAGCTGCGAAAAGCCACTTGCGAGAACCTGATAAGAAACGCAAAAGAACTGAAAGAGGCAGGCAAATACAAAAATGCCCTGTCGCAACTGGCCAAAGCACGCGATTTGGGAGTAGCAGAAGCTTTGAACCAAATACGCGACCTGGAAAAAGAAATCAAGAGTTTGAAAGAAGCCAACAGTCCGATCAAACGGCTGACCGACTTGTTTGGAAAGATTCTGGAAGAATAATAACGAATTACATCACCTTAATATAATATAGAAGATTATGTCTGATGAAACTATAATGCCATTCGATTTCCCGGCAGAAAACCCGACTATCATTAAAGTAATCGGTGTGGGAGGTGGCGGCGGCAATGCCGTAAATCACATGTATAAAGAAGGTATACACGATGTAACATTTGTTGTGTGCAACACAGATAACCAGGCGTTGGCCGAATCCCCCGTTCCCGTGAAGTTGCAACTGGGAAAGAAGGATTAGGGCCGGAAACCGCCCGGAGCGTGCACGTGAAGCAGCCGAAGAAAGCATAGAAGATGTAAAAGGAATGTTGAACGACGCTGTAAAATGGTATTTATCACTGCCGGAATGGGAGGAGGTACCGGAACCGGTGCGGCTCCGATCATTGCCAAGACAGCCAAAGATATGGATATCCTCACCGTAGGTATTGTCACCATTCCGTTCCTTTTTGAAGGAAACCGGAAGATTGACCAGGCACTGGACGGCGTGGAGAAAATGAGCAGCATGTAGATGCCCTGCTGGTGATTAACAATGAACGTCTGCGTGATATTTATTCGGACTTCAGCGTGATGAACGCTTTCGGCAAAGCGGATGACACTTTATCTATCGCAGCCAAGAGTATTGCCGAGATTATCACCATCCGCGGTACCATCAACCTGGACTTCAATGATGTGAAAACGGTATTAAAAGACGGTGGTGTAGCCATTATGAGTACGGGATACGGCAAAGGGGAAAGCCGTGTGAGCCAGGCTATCAATGATGCGCTCCATTCCCCGTTGCTGAACAACAACGATATCTTCAACTCGAAGAAGATCCTGTTCAACATCTCTTTCAGCACCAAGAGCGAGTTGATGATGGAAGAAATGAATGAGGTTCATGACTTCATGAGTAAATTCGGCAAAGACGTGGAAACCAAATGGGGGCTCTATATTGACGAGTCGCTGGAAGAGCAGGTGAAGTTCACCGTACTTGCCACCGGTTTCGGCATCAAGGATGTACCGGGCATGGACAACATGATGAACAAACGCACCATCGAGGAACAAAAGAAACTGGAAGAGCTGGAGGAAGAGGAACAGCGCAAAGATGAACGTCGTGGAGATTACTACGGCAAAGACACCTTCAAGAACAGCAACAAGAAGAAACGCCACAACATTTACATCTTCAGTCTGGAGGATCTGGACAATGATGATATTATCAGTATGGTGGAAACAACCCCTACTTTCCAACGTACCAAAACTGTGTTGGAAAGTATCCAGTCCAAAGCAATAGCCGAAGAAGAGGAAACGTTCAATAACGATACCGAAAACGGCGGAATAACGATCACATTTTAACAACTAAAATAGAAAAGAACTATGGATTTATTTGACGTAATCAGCAACGATATCAAAGAGGCTATGAAAGCCAAGGACAAAGTGAAACTGGAAACTTTGCGTAATGTGAAAAAATTCTTCCTTGAAGCAAAGACAGCACCGGGCGCCAACGACACTTTGACGGATGACGCTGCATTGAAAATCATGCAGAAACTGGTAAAACAAGGGAAAGATTCAGCCGCCATTTACCAAAGTCAGGGCCGCGCCGACTTGGCAGAAGCCGAACTGGCCCAAGTGGCAGTGCTTGAAGCCTATCTGCCCAAACAAATGAGTAACGAAGAACTGGAAGCGGCTTTAAAAGAAATTATTGCAGAAGTGAGTGCCGCCGGTCCTCAGGATATGGGTAAAGTCATGGGCGTCGCCACCAAAAAGTTGGCAGGCAAAGCGAAGGACGTGCCATCTCGGCTAAAGTGAAAGAATTACTGGGATAATACTCCGGCAATCCATATTCAAGAAACGAAGCTTCTGCCCCGATTCATCTTTACGGACAGAAGTTTCGTTTTTTATAAAATCAGTGAGAAGCAAACGTATGCAGTACCCTATCCAGCTTCCCAAGCAAATAAAAGGCTAGTTTATCATTTTAAACTTTTTCCGTTTATCATTCTCACTTCACCAATGCCCTGGAATTCAAAGTATCCTTCAGTGTATTCAGCCACAATAAAAAGCTGATATACAGCGCATAAGGCTGACAGTAGCTCCTTCAGTACGCTGTCAGCACCTTCAGCCGCCACAACACCCGCACCGGACCGATGTCTTTGACCATCATGCTAAAGGACAAAGATGAGTCATACAATATCGTGGTCAAAAGATTGCACCTGCTTTCCGTCTTAACTTTCAAGACAGGAAGAATACCCATTTGCTTCCCGCTTCATTATCTTTCACTTAGTAATGAAGCTTTAGCACTCTAGTGATGAGATTTCATCATTCCAGTGAAACAACTTCATCACTAAAGTGAAACGATAAATAAAAAAGGCGCGAAACATGAACACATCCTGATAAGAAAGGATTTCACGAGAACAACTCTTTCAGCACATCCAGCGATTTCAGCACCGGAAAATCCGGCAGATGCAAACGATAATAATCATTCATAATAACCAGACAGCGGTTACGCTCCAGACGGCTCATAGTAAAAAGATGCATTGTTTCATAATTCATACGCATTAAAAGGTTGATACGTGAAGCCTCCTCCGGTTTCAAAAAAGCACCATGTAATGGCTGGACAGACACGAAACAGGCATTCAGCATATCAAAAAAACATCCTTCCCTATAATCCTCCGTATTAGGATACAGACCGAGGAAACGTGAAAAACGCATCAGAAAAACCAAATGAAAATTGGAGAAACTTCTGTCGCATTCGTCCAGCCACCGGATAGAATGCTCCAAATAAGCAAACAACGGCCCGTTCTCCGCTTCTTCACGCAAAGCACGATACAGAAATTCCGCCAAGAACATGGCAATGGAAGATTTATAAGGATCGTATGGCAACGTGCGGAAAGGATGCCACGACTTCGCTTCTTTTATACGATACAAATTGGACATAGGACGATAATCCGCTTCAAACTCTATCATGAAGCGGCTGGAACAATACCGTCTTCACCGCCGATTTCCGTGAACGGGGAACAGACACAAGAAAAGAAGCACGGCCATTCTCGCGCGTATAAATATCAACGATATTCGAAGTATCATTATATTTTAAGGTATGAAGTACAATTCCCACCGTCTTTTGAAGCATACTCTTTCTCTCTTTTATATACTAGATAATCGTTGTCCGGAATACGTTTTTTGCTTTTCCACACAAATATATGTATCTTTGGAACATACAAAAATAAGGTTTTTAGATGAAAATGCACGTATTTATAAAAAAAATATGCCGAATGTTTTGTCAATTCAAAAAGAGTTCCTACCTTTGCAACCGCAAAAGAGAAAAACACTCTCCGAAAGCAAGCCAAGCTAAGGCTCGGCAGAATCAAGCTCGGCCCGTTCGTCTATCGGTTAGGACGCAAGATTTTCATTCTTGAAAGGGGGGTTCGATTCCCCCACGGGCTACAAATAAAAATAATAAAAGAACAAAATTAAAGATTAGTCGAGATGGCAAATCACAAATCATCATTAAAGAGAATCAGACAGGAAGAGAAGAGAAGACTTCATAACAGATATTATGCAAAAACAATGCGTAACACTGTTAAAAAACTTCGTGCAACTACTGACAAGCAGAAGCTGTTGCAATGTATCCGGGCGTTCAGAAGATGTTGGACAAACTTGCTAAGACCAATATCATACACAAGAACAAGGCTGCTAACTTGAAGTCAAAATTGGCTGCTTACATTAGCAAACTTGCTTAAGCAAAGTCTTAAACTAAAAGATAAAATAGGCAGGATTTTTTAATCCGGCCTTTTGTCTTTTATGCGCTTCATAAAACACAAGCAATACATATTGCAAACATAACATCTAAAAGAAGCGCAAATCCTCGCTCCGCGAAAAACAGAGTCTGAAGAATCCGAAGCATTCATGAAGGATTTAGAAGAGGATCGTACATGATAAAGTACTGATAAAAAGCCTGTTAAGCGTCGATGAAGGATTTGAAGGAAAAAAAGACCCATTAATTTCCAAAAGACTTACCCTCGAAATAAATACATCACTCCCATACTTTTCCCGGCGTTCACGGACAGACCTCATTCCAAACCTGTCCAATCCCCTCTTTTTTACGTTTTTTAGTCCATAAAAGCTGCCTGTCTCAGCAATTTTTCGTATCTTTGAAAGCTAATATTTAAGATAATTGAATCAAACATGAGTGAAGAAGAAAAGATAAACGGCGAAAACAATTACTCGGCCAGTAACATCCAGGTATTGGAAGGTTTGGAGCTGTACGTAAACGTCCCGCCATGTATATCGGAGACATCAGCGAAAAGGGATTGCACCACTTGGTTTATGAGGTTGTGGACAACTCTATCGACGAGGCATTGGCCGGCTACTGTGATCATATAGAAGTCACCATCAATGAAGACAATTCCATTACCGTACAGGATAATGGCCGTGGTATCCCGGTAGACTTTCACGAAAAAGAAAAGAAATCTGCATTGGAAGTAGTAATGACCGTGCTGCACGCGGGAGGTAAGTTCGACAAAGGTTCTTACAAGGTTTCAGGTGGTCTGCACGGTGTAGGTGTTTCTTGTGTGAATGCCTTGTCTACTCACATGACCACACAGGTATTCCGCGGCGGCAAGATCTACCAGCAAGAATACAGCTGCGGACATCCTTTGTATTCTGTAAAAGAAGTAGGAACAGCTGATATTACCGGAACAAAACAGACTTTCTGGCCGGATGATACCATCTTCACTGTTACCGAATATAAGTTTGATATTCTGCAGGCACGTATGCGTGAGTTGGCCTACTTGAACAAAGGTATCACCATCTCACTGACCGACCGCCGGATCAAAGAAGAAGATGGCAGCTTCAAGAAAGAAATATTCCATTCGGACGAAGGAGTGAAAGAGTTTGTACGTTTCTTGAACCGTAACAACGAAGCGCTGATTGATGATGTCATTTATCTGAATACCGAAAAAACAATACCCCATTGAATGTGCCATCATGTACAATACAGGCTATCGTGAAAGTCTGCATTCGTATGTAAACAATATCAATACAATAGAAGGCGGCACACACGAGGCCGGTTTCCGCAGCGCATTAACCCGTGTACTGAAGAAATATGCGGAAGATACCAAAGCACTGGAAAAAGCAAAAGTCGAGATTTCGGGAGAAGACTTCCGCGAAGGCTTGATTGCCGTCATTTCAGTGAAAGTAGCCGAGCCGCAGTTCGAAGGACAAACCAAGACCAAGCTGGGTAACAGCGAAGTGAGTGGTGCCGTGAACCAAGCTGTAGGCGAAGCGCTTACATATTATCTGGAAGAACATCCGAAAGAAGCAAAACAGATTGTTGACAAAGTGATCCTGGCTGCAACAGCGCGTATCGCCGCACGCAAGGCACGTGAATCTGTTCAAAGAAAGAGTCCGATGGGCGGTGGCGGACTGCCGGGTAAACTGGCCGACTGCTCGAGCCGTAATCCGGAGGAATGTGAACTATTCCTGGTCGAGGGTGACTCGGCAGGTGGTTCTGCCAAGCAAGGACGTAGCCGTGCCTTCCAGGCAATTCTACCTTTGAGGGGTAAAATCCTGAATGTAGAAAAAGCGATGTGGCACAAGGCTTTTGAAAGCGATGAGGTCAATAATATCATCACCGCCTTGGGTGTCCGTTTCGGTGTGGACGGAAATGATGACAGCAAAAAAGCGAACATCGACAAGCTGCGTTATCACAAAGTGGTGATCATGACCGATGCCGACGTCGATGGTTCTCACATCGACACCCTTATCATGACATTGTTCTACCGCTATATGCCGGAAATTATAGAAAACGGACATTTGTACATTGCCAATCCGCCATTGTATAAATGCAGCAAAGGAAAAATCAGTGAATACTGCTACACCGAAGAAGCGCGCCAGGCATTCATTCAAAAATATGGTGACGGACAAGAAAACGGAATCCATACACAGCGATACAAAGGTTTGGGTGAGATGAATCCCGAACAACTGTGGGAAACAACAATGAACCCTGAAACGCGTATTCTGAAACAGGTAACAATCGACAATGCCGCCAACGTAGATTATATCTTCTCCATGCTGATGGGAGACGATGTAGCTCCACGCCGCGAGTTCATAGAGAAAAACGCGACATATGCGAATATAGACGCGTAATTTTTCATTCATTATTTTTTAATCAAAATCCATCCTCACATCTTACAATTTGAGGTAGCCCCGATCCTGCTTTTCTCTGGATCGGGCTTTTTATCAATGAAAACCAACCTGACCCCATTTATATTTTTCCTCCTTTAAATGCCCGAAGAAACAGATACTCATACCGACTCTTTTTTCGATGAAATGGGCAGAAATTGTAATAGTTCACCGCCGGTAACAAACATAACCTCATTCATTTTTCTTATAAATTAATTGGATGAAAGACGATATTCTGCCAGAAGTCTTAATTTTGGGACATTAAACCATTTAACTCAAATAATAACATGAAACTCACATTTCGAATTGAATACCGTACAGCCTGGGGAGAAGAACTGGGGGTGATACTGGACGGAAACAATAGTGAACCTATCATCCTTCGCACTCCAAACGGGGAACATTGGGAAGGTGAAGCTGAAATGCCGGACCTCCCTGCATGCGTGCCTGTTTCCTACCGCTATGGAGTATATCGTGACGGACAGTGCATCCGCCGTGAAAGCGGAACCATGGCTCATTTGTTTTGTCCCGGAAAAAAGAAAAACTGCCACTACATATTAAATGATTTCTGGAAAGACCTTCCGGCTGAATCTTACTTATACAGTTCCGCCTTCAGTGGTGATTATCAGTCTGAGACAACTATAAAAGTCACAGCAAGCGCCGATGGAAGCATTACTTTCCGGGCCTTATGCCTTGTCTGCATCATAAGCGTCAAGTGCTGGCTATCAGCGGAGATTGCCCGGCTTTAGGCAATTGGGATATTCAAAAGACGGTCCTGATGGAAGAAATACAACCGAACGAGTGGACCATCACACTGAATGTTTCTACTTTGGAGTTTCCGCTAAGTTATAAGTTCGTAGCCTGCAACGCCGACAGCAAGCAGGTAGAGGAATGGGAGAACCACGACAACCGGATGCTTAATAATCCGGAATTAAAAAAAGGAGAAATTTACCTGACACCGGAAACTGAAGTTCATTTCACTTCATCGGCCGTAAAGTGGCGGGAACGGCTATCCCTGTATTTTCTCTCCGTAGTGAGAAAAGTTTTGGAGTAGGAGATTTCGGAGATTTGAAGAAACTGATAGACTGGGCGGCAAAGACCCACCAGCAAGCTGTACAAATCCTCCCTATCAACGATACGACCATTACCCATACCTGGATGGATTCTTATCCCTACAACAGCATTTCCATTTATGCATTCCACCCGATGTATATTGACTTGAACCAGCTGGGTAAGATGAAGGATAAGGAAGCGCTGGCTGTTTTTGAAGCCCGCCGGCAAGAATTGAACGCTCTTCCTCAAATAGATTATGAAGCGGTGAACAATGCCAAACGTACCTATTGAAAGTGATGTTCCAACAAACCGGAAGAAAAGTGCTGGCTTCGGCTGAATTCAAAAGATTCTTTGAAGAGAATGAACATTGGCTGCTGCCATACGCCGCATTCAGCTATCTAAGAGATCTGTATGGCACTCCGGATTTCAGCCAATGGCCTGAGCATACAGAGTACAAGGCAGAAGAAATAGCAGCCTTATGCGCACCGGACAGCTCTTGTTATGAAGAAATCGCCTTTTACTACTACACACAGTACCATTTACATATCCAATTACTTGATGCAGGAAACTATGCCCGCGAAAAAGGTATTATCTTTAAAGGTGATATCCCTATCGGCATCAGCCGCAACAGCGTGGAGGCATGGATTGAGCCGTATTATTTCAACATGAACGGTCAGGCAGGCGCACCACCCGACGCATTCTCCGTGAACGGACAAAACTGGGGCTTTCCCACCTATAATTGGGAGGTAATGGAACAAGACAACTACCAATGGTGGCAGAAGCGTTTCCGCAAAATGGCAGAGTATTTCACAGCTTACCGCATAGACCATATTCTTGGTTTCTTCCGTATCTGGGAAATTCCATCTCATTCGGTACATGGTTTGCTGGGACAGTTTGTACCGGCATTGCCTATGAGTGTGGACGAAATTCAAAGTTACGGGCTGCCGTTCCAAAAGGACTTCATGACCAAACCGTTCATCAACGAAGAGATGCTAAACAAGATGTTTGGTGACAAAGCTGCTTTTGTAAAAGAAACATTCGTACAGCATGTTCACGATGACATTTATGAAATGCGTCCGGAATATGATACCCAACGCAAAGTGGAGACTTACTTCTCCGATAAGAAAGATGAAGAAAGTATCCATATACGCGAGGGAGTATATGCCTTGATAAGCAATGTATTATTTGTTCCCGACCGCAAACACCCATCCATGTATCATCCAAGAATTGCCGTTCAGAATGATTTCATCTTCGGGCGCCTCAACTGGAAGGAGAAAGACGCTTTCAACCGTCTGTATAATCATTATTATTACCAACGCCATAACCAGTTCTGGTATCAGGAAGCGATGAAAAAGCTGCCTATCCTGACACAAGCCACTTCCATGCTGGTGTGCGGAGAGGATTTAGGAATGGTACCCGACTGTGTGCCTTGGGTAATGGATCAGTTGCAAATACTCAGTCTGGAAATCCAACGTATGCCCAAGAATCCCAAACATGAGTTCGGTCACGTGTGGGAATATCCGTACCGCTCGGTCTGTACTATTTCCACTCATGACATGTCTACTCTGCGGGGATGGTGGGAAGAAGATTATGAACAGACCTGCCGCTACTACAACCATGTAATGGGACACTGGGGAGAAGTTCCGGTTTCAGCCCCGGGATGGGTTTGCGAGGAAATAGTACGCCACCATCTGGAATGTCCTTCATTGCTGTGTATCCTTTCCTTTCAGACTGGCTGTCAATAGACGAAGAAATCCGCTATCCCGATGTGAACGCGGAACGTATCAACATACCTGCCAATCCAAGACATTACTGGAGATATCGCATGCATCTCACTTTGGAAGAACTGATAAAGAACAAGAAGTTCAATGAAAAGCTGGTAGAGATGATTGACACTGCCGGCAGATTCTAAACATCCGCCACAGACAGCCTGGGGCCGTCTGTGGTGAATCTCTACCCCAACGATAATCAATAACACACATACCATGAAAAAAAATTCCCGATTTAGGTTTCTGGAAACTATGGAATATTAGTTTCGGATTCTTTGGCGTGCAGATAGCTACGCTTTGCAAAGC
>ENA-OQJH01000138-OQJH01000138.1-human-gut-metagenome-genome-assembly--contig:-NODE-138-length-42652-cov-3.358401_pt1 | contig 42652 bp, 34 predicted proteins | sample MGYA00242597_ERZ504763 | MGnify/ENA primary metagenome ERZ504763 (study PRJEB26092, sample SAMD00036359) | human gut metagenome | host: Homo sapiens | study: EMG produced TPA metagenomics assembly of... | reverse complement strand
AACTATTAAAGACATAAGGATTATCCGCCACTTCCCTATCGGACAACTGCCCATCAACAAAAAAATGTTTTCGGACCTAAAATAAATTTCTTTATCTGCATAACGAAGGCAGTTCCCTTTAAATTCTATAGGTTGCGAAGGATCTAACGAACTATAATTATCAAGACTTTGTGCTTTTAACAGATGTCCCCATACAAGCCAGCACAAGACAAAAGCAAGAAAATGTAAATGTTTCATTTTGTATAGATTAAGATTTGTTCTAATACAAAATTAAAGAGAAACAGAGGACAGAAAGGTAAAAATTGGTCTATTATGTGCAAATTTTGAATAATGTGCTAATTTGCCAATTTGCTAATAGGCCAATTGACATGTAAACATAGCGGAACCAAACGGCAATTAGCATATTAACAAACTAACACATTCATAAATTATTCTACTTCAGTTATCCTTAGCAGCAGATAAGGACTTGCAGGCAGTCTTACTCTTCCTTGATTTTTATCATACACCCTATCCTTTACAGGAGCAGTCGTTTCAAAAACGACAGGCCATTCGGCTATCGTCATGTTCCAAGTATCAATGACTTCCACTTTAAAACGTACTCCTTCTTTCAAACGTGGATAAAAAGCGTTTTTTACCGGTAAATCAAATGCCCATTCCGGTTTTATTTCCTTGCCCAGATAAATCATATAATAATTTTCTCCGGCAGTCGAAGTATAAGGGTCCCAACTGCTATCACATAAATGTAGAGGATTAGGGAGTGCATCCAAAATCTGTCTTGTAAAGCCAATGCGCTTCCAGGATTCCCCTTGAAAAGTTCCTCCCACAGCCAAAAAGTCACGAGAATAATCTTTAGGATCATCCATATAACATTCTCCATGAGTCACGTAAGTCCCCACAATCAATCCTTGCCACAAGCGATAAAGGTATTCCTGACCGCTCAAGCTTCCCCATCGGTTATCCATATTACCCTCATAACATACCTCATCAAAAATAATCGGTTTCTTATAAATGTTCTTCACCGTAGCCGCTCTTCCAAATCCCTCCACAGGTGCCTGGTCCTGTATACTGGCATGAGTGTATTCAGGTTCCCAATATTTATAATACTTAGCTGTATAAGTATGAATGGAGCATAAATGGGAATAAGGATCATTCTCTACTACCGTATGTGTAAAAGTATCCCAATATTCCGGTTTTAATTCTCTCAAAAAATCATATTCATTGGCCAATGACCACCAAATATTGCGAAATGAACTCATACGGGCTGTCAGATACTTCAAGTATCGGACACCGGCTTCCAAAGGCATTCTGTCAAATCCCCAACGGCCACCATCATAAGGGTGGAAAAGAATCAAATCAGCCTCTACTCCTATTCCGGCCAATTTATCCACACATGCTTCCACATGAGCAAAATAAGCAGGATTGAAGCGGGTGAAATCCCATTCATACACAGGTTTTCCCTTTTCATCCTTTGTTATCTTCTTTATCTCAAAAGGAAACATGGAGGGTTCAGGATAATCCGGATCAAAGTTTTGCACAAAAAACAGCATCCTGATTTTATTGAACTTGGATAGCTCCAATGATTTCACTGTCTGATCAGGCTGGTTACCTGCCACATGCATCCAATCATAAGAAGTAGTTCCAACTGGATAATAACGCGTTCCGTCAGCATATTTAAAATTATAAGTTCCATCCACTTTAACTGGGCCATGATTTCCTTTACCCGGAGCAATACATTCTATCCGCCCTTTCACCTCATTCAGCACCGGAATCTCACTCTGCGTCACGTACGACCATACTCCCTGGCTCACAGGCATAAAACGAATTTTGAAGGTATCATTTCCGTCATAGAATCCACGTACAGTCAATGTAGTATCCGGTCCGCTAAACGTTGCCGTAAGCTCAATATCAAAAGGGTTCCCCTTTACTTTGGCAGGGAGGGAGATTTCATAACGTCCCCAACACTCCACCTTATCTTGGGCAAATCCACCGGAAATCCCAAAAAGCAATAACAATAAAAAAGAGCAGCAATATTTCATAAGCAATTCAATCATTAAATTCCAGTTAAACAACGCATCAATCAAGATTTCTCAAAACAAAATCTGTTACTTCCACCTGCCCGTCACCACCGGCAAAAATACCTGGGCGGACAAACAAGAAACCATATACCGTATTATGATGTACTCCCGATATCTCAAATCCCCATGGATACTTATGCCATTTTTTACCATCGGCACTGTACCAGGCCGACAATACATTAGCATCATTCCGCAAACGTAACCACATCTTTCCACATTGGTTTGCTTGAGGTAATTTTGATTCCGTACGGCTTACTTGTCCACGCCGATAACGAAGCATCTGCTTATGATTAAAACCAAATCCAAAATGATAATTCTCATCATAATAAGCCACCAATCCGGCAGATGTATTTTCACCTTTCAGTTCAAAACAAGCCTCCACTTCATATTTATGAGCACTGGTGCGTGCTAACAAGGGAGATCCTTCTTTTGGAGTATTCCCCTTTGCCTCTATACTGATTTTATCAGGAGTAATCCGGAACCGATCATTTAAGTTATGTTCCCGGCACGTCTGCCATACAAAATCTTTTATACCAGATAATTTCAAACGTTCCGGTGCAGGTAAAGAAATGGCTCCTTCTTTCAAATGTAACCATCCATCTTCTTTTTGGACCAGTTCACGTAAAAGGGTCTGACGCCCCAATGTCTGGAATCCGTTTTCATAAGCATGGAAAATCATAAATAACCGTCCATCTTCCGTATCAACAATAGAGCCATGCCCTTTACTCCACCATTTTCATTACGGGATTCCGTACGAAGAAGCGGATTGAAAGGAGCATTCTCCCAAGGGCCCATTATATTTTTACTACGTGCCTGTACTACCATGTGACTGGTGGGAGGACCTGCCGTCCCCCCTTCGGCCGCAAATAAATAATAGTACTCTCCTACTTTTTTCACATTCAGACCTTCCATGGAAACTCCTTCTATATCCCATTCCTCCGGTATTTCCCATTCCTTATAAATTCTGACCGGTTCTCCTGTAATAGAGTATCCGTCATCCGACAACGGATATAAAGCGCCAGAACTGAGCAACAGATAACGTTTTCCATCCTCACTAACCACATGCTCCGGATCAATACCTCCTATTTTCAAATCTATCGGAGTGCTCCACGGACCTTCCGGACTATCAGCCCAAGTTACCATATTGGTCTTTCTCCCTTTTCCATTCAAGGTCGGGAAATAGATATAAAAACGATTGTTATGAACCACAATATCCGGAGCCCAGATATCTCCTGTAAAAGTAGTCAAAGCTGTGGAACACGGAGTCCAGTTTACTAAATCATCCGATTTGTAAACTACCAGTCCCGGGGTATAAACAAAGGAAGAATGAACCAGATAATAAGATTTTCCATAACGGACAATAGAAGGGTCTGAATTATCCCCCTCAAGAATGCGTACTGTAGTCTGATCCTCATTCAAAGGGTCTTGGGACTGCCCCCATAAAGGAAGCGTCCCAAAGGCCAATAAAAATGTACAAATAGATAAAATGTTTTTCATATATACTCTTTATTCTTGTGCCAAGCCATATCCGTTCGTTATTTTGCCTTTAGACTTGCTCAGCGTTTCAAATGGAATAGGCCAATAATATCTGGGAGGAACATTACCTTCTTTTACTCCCGGCAACAAATTGCTATTTGTATAATGATCAGCATATTTCACCAATGTCACTCCCCAATCATCCTGTGTATAACCCTCGTCAAGCAATCTCTTTGCTTCAGCACCATCGGGATCTATATAATTAAACAGCCCCTCAATAGCCAGATTATGGTCTGTCCCAGTAACTTTTACCGGAGTAGTGCTATAATCATATTGACCTCTCCATCCCGGATACAGAGCCGGATTCGACTCATCTGGATCAAAAGTCAGCGGTGAACTTAAATACACTTTCTTAGTATATACATAATTCGAAATCACATTACCATTAGCAAATTCATGATATCCTTTTGTTTGCAAATCATTAACCATCTCCGTCATTTCTGCACGAACAGCTAAAGCTTTTTCCACAAACTTACCAGAACGAATCAAATCCCAGCGACGAGTCCCTTCACCTAGAAGTTCTAATTTGCGTTCTTGCAAAATAGCTTCCTTCAAAGCCTCACCTGAAGCTGAAATAGCATGTTCAGAATTCCCAAATGCACGTTGACGGATTTGGTTAAGTAATTGGATTGCTTCTCCTTCCGCTCCCAATTCTGCTTTGACCTCCGCTTGCATCAAAATAAGATCAGCAAGCCTCAACACCGGCCAATTCATTCCCGAAGTACGTTGAGATGTAGTATAAGGAGGATTCATACGATTCTCATCCCATTTATTAATAGCAATTCCCCCATCCAACTTGCTACCCGGAGTAAAAGACAACAGAGCTTCATTGCCATCACCTTTACTACCAGTAACAGTCACACTAGCATCTCTACGCATATCACCTGCTTCAAACTCACCATAATAGAAAGAGGGAATAATACGTAACGCCCCAAACGACTTGCAAGGCGCAGCCTGATTACTACCACCACTGGACGGACGTCCAAAAGCATAAGAATATTCACTGGTAGTAGTCTGCCCACTTTGTCCCCCTTGTATATTACCTACTTCAAAAATAGATTCTGGGCTCAGAGCCAGATCATGAGTATATTGAAAATGACGCTGAAACGGGTTATTCGCATAACTCCGGTCATCAACCGTAACTAAAGCAGCCGTCCCTTTATTATTCAAAGCAGCCTGAAAATACTTCTCGGCAATCTTATAATAATCTAGATAATCATTGCGCCGAGCATAGACACATCCTAGTTCTTCTTTTCCTTTTGTCGTAAACTGTACGTCACCATACAAACCGGGCACATCTGTACGAATTGTCTGATATCCACCGGAATAAAGAGCTATCTGTCCTAACAACGCGTCAGCAAACCCCTTGGAAAAACGTTCAGCAGTAATGCCACCTTCTCCCAGTGGATACATCAATGCTTCTGCCTCCTTCAATATCTCAATAAGATTATCATAAATTTCAAAACGGGAAGTCAATGAATAATCTTCCACATTGTTATTTTCATATCCATAAGGTACATCACCATAATGTTTTACCAAATCGAAATAGCAGAAAGCCTTCATTGTTAAAGCCTCACCATAAAGTTGAGTCCAATCATTTACTTTTCCTGCTGCCACAGCATCTTGAAATGCAGGTTTATCAGCTACCAATTCCGCTACCTTAGATGCACGTGCAATCGTAGTATAAAGCCCGTTGAAGCCTGAACCACCAGCATTTACACTTAACAATTCCGGTAATAGTCTAGCGTTGGCATTATTTAAAGAGCCTATTTCCGGATATATTTCAGAGTCTGAGCCAATGGGATCATTCCAACGATAAGCTCCCATAATACAATTCTGCCGATAATTAGCATAACACCAAGACAGGATTTTAAAAGTTTCGGAAGTAGAAGAGGTTACAAACTCATCTCCAGTGTTCTCCGGTGAAGAAGTATTCAGATAATCACTACATTGAGCAAAGGAACAGCATAGTGCCAATGCAGATATATATGTTGCTAATTTATTCATAATAATTAATTTAATGATTTGTTTTTTGATTAGAAAGCAAGATTTAAACCAACCACAAACGAACGTGCTCTAGGATAAGTACCCCAGTCCAATCCTACTGTAGGGTATTTCGCCTTATTCTGAGAGGTATTAGCACTAACTTCAGGATCCAGACCTGAGTAACCGGTTAAGGTAAACAAATTATAGATTGTTCCATAAATACGCAATTTACTCAAACCAGCCTTATGCAAAACCTTATCGGGCAATGAATACCCCAATGTCAACGTGTTCAGACGCAAATAAGAACCATCTTCAATAGCAATACTGGAAGTAACCCCATTTTCACTATAAGGTAATGGTAAATTAGCATTTACATTAGCTGCATTTAATTGCTCAGGAGTAGTGAGACGAACTAATTTCCCATCTACCACGTCATAAATCTTATAGGAGTCTTTCATAAAACCAAGTTTATTCTCATATACTCCCTTTTCTTTTGCGCCGTACAAGGAAGCGATTTTATTCACATTATACACATCATTACCATAACTCCAATTAAAATACAATCCTAAATCAAAATTTTTATAAGTTGTATTGATATTGAAACCACCTGTATGAACAGGATTCATATCACCAATAATGGTAACATCTTTCTCATCAATGCTGCCACTATTATCCATATCCCTAAATTTCGGAAGACCCGGATAGGCATTTTGTCCGGACGGACGGTCCACCCCATGTACAGGATTAATAAAAGAACCTAAATCTGCCACGCCCTCTTTCAATATATATTGTCCGTTTACATAATTAAAGTCATCTGTAGTATAAAAGCCATCATATATAAAACCTCTGACCATACCCACAGGTTTACCTTCCTGTAAAATATAATCCTCACCCGGGAAACTGCTACTGCCACACCAACTAGAGCCATATAAACCTGTTACATTTTCTGCCAACTTATCGACCTTACCCTTATTGAAATTTATATTCATACCAGCCGTAATATTCCAATCTTTATTTTCAAAAATCACACCTGACAAAGAAAACTCAATTCCCTTATTACTAGTCTGACCAATGTTATCATACGTAGATGTGAATCCGGTAATCCCCGGAAGCGAAGTCAACATCAGCAAATCCTTTGTTGTATTCCAATATAAATCCAAAGATCCCCACAAACGGTTCTTTAAAAATCCGAAATCGAAACCAAAATTACGTGTAATAGTTGTTTCCCATTTTAGATTTTTATTTGCCATTTGTTCCGTTGAAAGGTCATAAGAAGATGAATACTGGTTATTTAGTATATATTGATATCGTAAATCTGTTTCAGAAGTCCACGTTTGTGACCATAAATCAGAGCTGATACCATCATTACCTACCGTACCATAAGACAAACGGACTTTCAAGTTATCTAACCAGTCTTTCGTCCCTTCCATGAAGTTTCTTCAGAAAGGCGCCATCCAAAAGCCGCAGCAGGAAAATATCCCCAACGGTGTTCGGGGGAAAACTTAGAAGAGCCATCGGCACGGAATGTCACAGTAAACAAATAACGATCCATCAATGTATAATTAGCACGACCAAAGAATGAGAGAATACGTCCGGGAATATCTACTCCAGAAGAAAATTTACTTGTTCCATGATCTACATCATATTGGTTAATCATGGCAAATGCATTATCCTTTGTAAAATTAGAGGGAAAGTGACTAGCTGAAATTGACATTTTACTACCTCCGGAGTCTGTAACTTCATGTCCCAACAGAATATTCAAACGATGCTGTTAGGTAAAAAATTGAAGTCATAACTGATTGTATTCGTCCAACGCAGTCCCCAACTGTCACGCTTTGTATATTCCACATTTCCCGCATATAGTTTGACTCCTGTTTCGTCATCCAAATAATTATTATAAATAGCTCCCCCCCAAATCTTATCTTGTTCCCATGATTGGTTTAAAGTAAAGTCAGTATGATAAGCAAAGCCATCAAACAATCTCCAATTTAAAGATAAAGTACCACGAAGTGTCTGTTTAATATATAGTGGATCATAATCTCCGATACGAGCCACAGGACTATAAGTATCCCAGGTAGACTGACGACCATACATCTCCATATTCCCTTCACGCAAAGCATTCAAGTCCCCCAAAATATCACGAGTAGCAATCGGACGAAAACGATAAGAAGATGAAAGCAATGAGCCGGAACCATTAGTTGTTCCTTCATCTCCCATAGTACGCATATCACTATAACGAGTATCCAGATTAATATCTAAATTATCACGTAATTTCTGATTAATCTTCAACGAAACACCTCCACGCTTTGCATAAGAGTTAAGTTTCATACCTTGCTCATCCATATAGTTCATCGCAAACAAGACTTTTGTTTTTTCAGTACCTCCACTAACAGACAAATCATGATTATGGGATACAGAACTATTATACACATCTTTTTGGATGTTATAATTCTTGGTGTTACGATAGCTTTCTATACCCTCTGTATTACTACCCAAATAATCACCAATACCATATAATTTTTCAAATGGCAAACGATATGCATCGCCACTGGCGGCGGCATTTCCCCAAACAAATGACAAATAATCATAAGGATCTAATGTTTCCAAGTATTTAGTCGGAGTATTGAATTTAACATAGCCATTATAAGAAACCGAAACCTTTCCTTCTTTCGCTCCCTTTGTAGTCACAAGAATTACACCATTGGCACCACGCGCACCATAGATAGCTGTAGAAGAAGCATCTTTCAGCACATCAATACTTTCCACTTGATCAGACGGAATATCATTTAAAGAATTCACAGTTACACCATCTACTAAAATCAAAGGTTCATTACTTTGCGAAATGGAACCTCCTCCTCGCACACGAATAGAAATTGCCGCATCAGGACGTCCATCTTGTGAGGTAATGTTCACACCAGGAAGTTTACCTTGCATAGCCTGTGCTACATTAGAAACAGGCATAACAGACACGGTTTTACCACTAACAGAAGCAACAGAACCAGTCAAGTCCTTACGTTTAATAGTCTGATAACCAATTACTACCACTTCATCAAGCACCTCATTATCACTCTCCATCTTAATGGCAAACGTATTTTGGCTACCGACTTTTACATTTTGAGTCTTGTATCCGATATAGGAAACTACCAATGTAGCGTTTGCGGGAACTTCCAATGTAAATTTACCATCCAAATCTGTAACTGCCCCTGTAGTAGTCCCTTGAACTAAAACCGACACCCCAATCATAGGTTCACCTGTTTCATCAATAATGGTTCCGGTTATAGTCTTTGTCTGGCTAACAATTTGAGTATCATAGTTTTTCTCACCAACAGAAATCTCAGCCATCATCGGTATAACACTTATAGACATTGCGGCCGACAATCCCCAAATAAGAAAAGAACGCTGGCTTTGCAACCGTATGCGCTTGCAAACAAACGCCTTGTTTTCTGAACATTTTCCATACTTCCTGGGTTAACAAATAATCATTTTAGATTTAATAATTCTTTTTGTGTTCTCTTTAAGCGTGCGCCATAATCATAATATCCTAAATCACACATTGCAAAAGTAGAAATATTTTCGGAAAACAAAAATCATTTTGCATTATTTTACTTTATTTTATTTCGATTACTTTCATTTACAACAAACAATACAACTAGAAAACGAAAGTAAGATAATACAAAGTATTGGATATATGCATTCTACGTCCTTTAGTCAGACAAAGATTGAGGAGATATAATACTTTCGTTTCCTTTCAACCAAGCTAAATTAAATTTATAATAGAAGCGACTTGTTATCAAATGGATCATATTATCGGGTGTTTGTGTTCCAGCCAAATAACCACGAGGTTCGGCATGACCCTCATCCATTTCAAAAAACTGAGTCCAAGCTCCACCATTAAGAAAACGATAAGTACCGTCAGTCAACAAACGTTTTACAGGCCAAGTCTTACCTTCATCGTATGACAAAGCAGCATACATGCCATATCCTTTAAAAGACTTTCCTGACTTATCAGTAAACATCATACCACGCTCCTCCTTCGGAGTACGATAAGGATGCTCAGTAAAAGATATCAGTAAAATAGGACCTTCATTCAAACGCATCAATACCAGCCGTTGTCCTCCATCAATGGGGGGAAATTCCGAAGCGGAATAATGCCAAGTCTTACCCATATCATCAGACACACTCATGGGCATACGTAGATGTCCTTCTTTATCACGAATACTATTATTACGCCCCAATGCCATCAATCTGCCATCCTTCAATTGCACCACTCCGGCATGGATTCCAGCGATAGTGGTACCTGTACCCCCTTCTTTAAAATCAGGCAAAGATGCTCCATCCCATGGATCCGTCCAAGTTTTTCCTTTATCCTTACTGATATGAACAGCCGCCCCGTCTCTTCCACCTGGTCCGGCATCACAAGCCTGAACAAACCAGCCTTCCTTTGTAATAGAGGTTCCGGCTATCACTTGATGGCGTCTCGTATGTTCTGGAGCAATAATACGAGGTTTACTCCAAGTTTGTCCATTATCTGTACTTGTACGCAAAGTCATCATCAAATTCTGCCAATGTCCGGCCGCTCCACTCCATTAATATGATAAAGAGTCCCTTGATGGTCCATTCAATAATGCAGTTCCGGTCAAGTTACGATCAGCTATCTGATAAAACATACGGGGCTTCTCCCATTCACTACTTCCGGCACGCAAACGCGAAGAGAGCACCACCATCTCACGCCCTTTTTCTTCATTGGTAGAAAACCACACAGCTAACAAATCTCCATTATCACACCAAGTCAATGCCGGCTGATGATTATGTTTGAAAAAAGGCGTTCCACTATGCGCATCCGGTTCATGCACATAAACCAAAGGAGCAGTGAAGACAGGTTCCGTGATATATTGAGAGGCCCAATCCCATTTTATCTGAGACACAACATACTCATCTTTTGGCTGAGAAAGCGGAGCGGTCTGCGGATACTCTGCCTGTACCACCCGAAAGCCCGTCATTGCATGTTTATCCTCTGGCAACATAGCCATACGGTTTGCCGAACGGAGATATTTCACCGGTGTATTATGACTACCTCCTCTGGTCACCCGTGCTATGCCATCCGAATATCCTCCCGGATCTGTCTGTTCCTTATCTATATAAGTCCATACCAGTCCAGGCACCATTCTTCCACATTTCCACACATATCATATAGTCCCCAGTCATTAGGAGGGGTTTGAGCCACTTTCAAAGACAACGGTTTTGGAGTAGCTGTTATCACTTGATTTTTTTGCCAAGCAACAGGAAGTTTGTCATCCATATAGAAATTCCAATAACGACCTGCCTTACAGGCATACTCCCATTCAGCTTCAGTAGGCAGACGATAAGTTTTACCTTCTTTTTGAGTCAACCAGTCACAAAAGGCAACGGCATCTTGATAAGTTACGAACACCACCGCTTCGTCATCTTCACTTGAAAACCATTTTTACCACGCAGCGACTTGTGTTCGGGGCAGAACAATTCATATTGCGCATTAGTCACTTCGGTCAGTCCCATTTTAAACGGTTTAGATATGTGCACCTTATGCATAGGCGCTTCATCATAATTTTCATCTCCACCCAAAGTCCCCATATAGAAATTTCCCGCAGGTATTTCTATCATTGGAATCAATTCACTTTGTGCCGTAATACTTGCCGGCCATATCATGATGCTAACTATTGTACTTACTAAAACCTTTAATTTCATTTCGTATCTGATTAAAATATGTCTTGATACAAAAGTAACAGGCCATAAAAGAAGAACAAGGTAAAAATTGGTCTTTTATGTGCACAATTTTGCAACAAACGAACAAACCTATCACAAAAAAGATTTCTGCCTTTCTTATTGTAACTTCCTACAACAAAGTTTGATTACTCTGCTGCCCCCTACATCTCCCTATCCATAGGTGATTCGGTAAAATGGTACAGCTATGGTAGCAGAAATTACAAACTTTAAGAAAGCAAACCTTAAGTTCAAATTGTCAATGCGATAATAACAGGAATGCTTGTTTAAAAATACATTCTTAAGAAACACAAAAAAGGAGAGAGCATTTACAATACGCCCTCCCCCCATACGTTTATTTTCGTTTAACGAATGAATTATTATTCCTGTTTAAAGCCATAACCATTCGTAAAGCCACCGGCAGCCATTACATTAGGAGTAAACGGCCACAAATAGATAGGAGCCGAAACGTAATCATAATCCCAAAACAGATACTTATCATATTCATCTCTATAATCAACCAAATCAATACCCCAATTAACTTTAGCATATCCTTGGCTTTCAAGAGATGCTGCCTCTTCTTCAGACACTATTTCAAACAACCCTTTTATTGCTAAATTGGTAGCAGGAGTCGAACTTCCATAATTCAATCCCATTTCTTCCCAATTATCCTTTTGTCCGCGCCATCCCGGATAAAGCACCGGATCATTGACCTTGTCTGTCGGACACTGTGCTGTCAAACGATGACCATATATAGTTTTTGCATCAACTAATTTTGTCCATATATAAGCAGAAATAATATTACCATTTTCAAACTCATAATAACCTTTAGTTGCCAAACCATCCATCATAGCTTTAGTCATATCTTTGATTCTTTTATATCTTCCGGAAGATAACCAGAACGAATCAATGTCCAACGACGATCACCTTCACCTGCATATTCAAACCCTCGTTCTTCAATAATCGCACGAACTAAGTCATTACCAAAAGATGCAATAAAAGCATCTGTGTTAGCCAAACCTTGCGGGAACGAACGTTCACGAACCGTTTTTAAATATTGTTTACCTGTAACCACATCACCTAATGCCGCACATACTTCCGCATAGCCCAAATAAACTTCAGACATACGCATATACGGACCATTGATACCTGATTTACGTTGTGCTGCCACCCATGGATTAGCCTGACGATTCTCATCCCATTTATTCAATGTCAAGCCACCGCCTTCAGCTTTTGAGTTGGGAACAAAAGGAATTAACTTCTCAACCCCTTTACCATTACTGCCGGTCATAGTAATGCTCACATCACGACGCATATCATTCGGATCAAAGACTCCATAAAAATAAGCAGGATTTATACGTCCCTGTCCATAGCTCTTACATGGATACGCAGCCTTTGAGCCACCAGACGAAGGACGACCGAAAGAATAGGGGCGACCATCATTTCCACCACCTTGCTGCATGGGATATTCATAAATAGACTCATCCGCATAAATAGCATCATCCATATGCATCTGTTCAAAGAAATACTGGTACGGATTATTAAAAGTACGTCCGGATTTATCCGAGGCACCCCGTGGATCAGTCAAATGAAACTGTGCATTACCCGGATCAGCCAACAAAGCCTCGTAGTATTTTTTAGCTATTGAGTACAAGTCTTGCCAATCAGAACGACGTCCATAAATAGCTCCATTATTTTCTTTCCCTTTGGTTTCAAATGTCATGATTTCCCCTTTTCCGTTTACACGTTTTATATCGCCACGACGAGTCTGATATCCAGCTGCATCCAAACACATTCTTCCAATCAAAGCCTGCACATAGGTTTTAGAAAAATAATTTTTATTGGCAGCAGCAATGCCGGGAATAGAACCGATGGTGTACATCAAAGGTTCCACTTTCTGCAAATCTTCAATGCATACATCATAAATAGAATCACGGGAAACCAAACCTTAGGCACAACACCATAAACGCCAACGTAAGGAACATCTCCAAAATTTTTACACAGTTCACGATAAGCCGTAGCACGCATAGCTACCGCCTCACCATACATTTGCCCCATCTCTGATTGTCCACCATTGATGATCGATTCAAAATTTTCCGCATTTTCCATGGATGTTATCACCGCATTGGCTTTGCTTACAACCGCATACAAGCTAGCATAAATATCATTCTCCTTCAAATACGAAGTCAATCCATAACTACTTGCATATGTACCGTTTTGATAAAGACATTCCGGATAATGGCGCCCCAACTGATTAGAGAAAGACTCCGGGTGCGTTCTATATCAGACCCGGCAATATCAGCAGCATAAAACAATCCATCGCCAAAAACCTTATTCTGCGCACAATCTCTCCACTGTTCATAAGCACCGTCTAATGCGGCACGTGCTGTTGTCGGATTAGAAAAGACAAAATCCGAATCTACAATAGAAGGAGAGCCAACCTCCAAATAATCACTACATGCTGTAGTCAAAAACATTCCAGCAAAGAAAAGTGTTGAATATACTATTTTTTCATACGATTCATCTCCATTAATTAGAAAGTTAAATTAACACCAAAGGTATAAGTTCTAGCCTTAGGATAAGACTGGTAATCAAAATAAGGTGTAGGAAAACCATCCTTACCATCAGTCTTCGTGTTTACATCCGGATCTATACCAGAATACCCATCAATACAGAACAAGTTACTTCCTGTAAAATACACACGTGCATTCTGTAATCCAATCTTATTCATCCAATTTTTTGGGAAAGTATAACCTACTGTCAATGTATTCAAACGCAAATAAGACGCATCTTCAATAAACTTAGAACTTACGATTCCATATTCAGAGAAGAAAGAACTGTAATTTGTATTCGCGTTAAGAGCCGCCAAAGCTGTAGGATCTTTCACCAGCATCAAGTCACCGTTTGTATCAACATCATAATATTTGAAAGTTTCAGAAACGAACTTCAAACGATTCTGACCAGCGGAATTGTCTTTATTTCCCATCAAGGAGTGCATTGCATTGGCATTATACACATCACCACCAATCTGATAAGTAAAGCCTACAGAGAAATCGATTGCCTTCCAATTACCGTTAATTGTAAAACCACCTGTATGTTGTGGCATAGCTTCGCCGATAATCGTTTTGTCATCCTCGTCCACAACACCATCACCTGTTGTATCTGCAAATTTAGGCATACCCGGTACAGCGGTTTGTCCATCCGCAGCCAGCACTTTAACTCCATCCGGATAATTCACAATACCTTGAATATCCGGAACCCCTGGTTTCAACGTGTATTTACCATCCGCATAAGTAAAATCATCAATCGTATAATATCCTTCAGATTTAAAACCTTGGATAGTACCTACAGGATGCCCCTCACGGATAATATAATCATAAGCAGGCTTAGCCATAGATGAGCCCCAATCATTCATAGCTCTCGTATCTGCCAAGACTCCGTCCATCAGTTCGTCAATATTATTCTTGTTATAATTATAAGTCAAGTTTACACCTAAATTAAAATCTTTACCACGAACAATGTCAAAGCCTAAAGCCAATTCAATTCCCTTATTTGAGGTTTTACCTACATTTTGGAACTGATAGCTATAACCAGACGCTGCATCAATCGGCACTTTCATTAAAATATTCTTTGTCGTATTCCAATAATAGTCCAAACTACCACGAACCCAATTATTAAAGAAACCAAAATCAACACCTAAATTACGACTAATAGTAGTTTCCCATTTCAAATCAGGATTTCCTTTCATATCACCAGGTACATAAGTGGTTACCTTTTCACCATCCACTGTAATTTGTTCTGTTTTCCATGTTTCTCTCCATAAAGAAGCATCAATATTATCAGAACCAGAAGTACCATACGATACACGAAGTTTTAGATTATCCAACCAATCTCTTGTATTTTCCATAAAAGCTTCATCTGAAATTCTCCATGCAGCCGCAGCAGCCGGGAAATACCCCCACTGATGACTAGGTGCAAATTTAGAAGAACCATCAGCACGGAATGTAGCTGTTAAAAGATACTTACCTTTATAAGAATAATTAGCACGACCAAACCAAGATAAAGTATGATTAGGAGTACCTATCTCACCTTTAAAATAATCTTGTCCCAATGAAGGAGTAGTCATATTAATCATACCAAACGCATCATCCATTGTAAATCCTTCAGGATACCCTACACCATATATTTCAGTGTAATCTGACTTTGAAGCCAAGACTTCATTACCAACCAAGAAAGACAAATTATGATCATCTCCAAGCCCCTGTACTTCATAATTCAAAGTAGTTGCCCAACGCACACCGTAACCATCACTCTTCTTCAATTTAGCAGAACTATTATCTTTTTCTGTCTGTCCTGCATCCCATGTCTTTTCCTGGTTCCAATTACGATTTAACGATAATTCCGTCTTTGCCGTCAAGCCTTTAATAATATTCCAAGTTAAAGCACCTTTTGCACGGATACGGTACATGTTTTTTATATAATCTACAGTATCCAAGTAATACAAAGGATTACTAGTTTCTTCCATATTTGTATCACCTTGACCAAATCCAGCGGTAAAAGAAGCATCACCCAAAGGATTATCCACAGGACGATAAGTGTAAGCAGAGGTTGCATTACCAAAACCTGATCCATTAACTTCTATTTCACTATAACGCAAATCAAAGTCCGCAGTTAACTTTTTATTAATTTTTTGCGTCAATTTGAAATTCGCATTCCAACGTTGGAAACCAGACTTCACACGGATACCTTCATCATCCATATAGTTAACTGATGAATAAAACTTAGTTTTGTCTGTACCACCAGATAAAGATACATCATGATTCCAAGAAGACGCAGTCTGCATCAAATCATTTATATAATTATGAGTGGTCATATTTTTATATTCATTCAAATGATTTCCATACTTGGATCCTAATCCAAAATATCTGGCAACTCCATCCCCATAAGAATCCCCCAGACTCTTCATATATGCCCATGTATTATATACATAATCATAAGGATCCATAGTTTCCAATAATTTTGGATTCTCCTTCATCTGATAATACATATTATATTTGACAGAAACCCGGCCATCCTTGCCTCCCTTAGTAGTAACCAATATTACACCGTTAGCACCACGAGCACCATAAATAGCCGTAGAAGCAGCATCTTTTAACACATCAATACTTCGATATTGTCAGCAGGAATATCATCAATTCCACTAACTTGAACACCATCTACAATAAACAAGGGATCATTAGACTGAGTAATAGAACCACCTCCACGAATGCGAATAGACATACCTGCACCCGGACGACCGTCTTGAGAAGTCACACTCACACCAGGCAATTGTCCTTGTAAAGCCTGTGCGACATTGGCAACCGGATTAGCCGCTAATTTTTCCCCGGTAACAGAAGCGACAGAACCAGTCAAATCACGTCTTTTCACCGTACCATAACCAATAACAACGACTTCATCCAAAGTCTTGTTATCTTCTTCCAATACAATGACCAAATCTTTTCCAGATTTTACCTCTTTGGTAAGATACCCAATATAGGAAACCACTAAAGTAGCATTACTCGGAACATCCGGAATTGAAAACTTACCATCGAAATCCGTGATTGTACCATTGGTTGTTCCCTTTACCAATACATTCACACCAATCATGGGTTCGCCTGTCTTGTCTTTCACCAAACCTGTTGCGGTTTGAGCAAAAGCAACCAAACAAAGCATACTCAAAAAGAGAGTTGAGATAGCTTTTCTAGCTAATTCTTTTAGATTCATAAGATGTGTTTTTATAGTTATTAAAATGTTTTTTTAAGGTTTTGACCTTAGTTTCACTGTTGCAAAATTACGTATATAACGTTACCTTGATGTGTAGTTTTTATCTTTTTATGTGGATTTATTAGGTATTTTTCACGGGTTCCAATTATTCAACACAACAAAAAAGGAGACCTCCACCAACGTAGAAGTCTCCTTTTCAAGCAATTACAAAATCAATCTAGTCTATTGGGTTCCAATTACTTTGAGTACGAAAAATAGCATCGACCGTCACCGCCTCAGCTTCTTTCTTTGTTAACTGTTTGCTCCATGCCACCCTTTCCGAAGCATTTGCACCCTCACCGGTATTTTTATATTCCATATAACGGGCTGTTTCTTCATTAGACTGCTTGCCCCAATTGTGCCATCCGGCAGAAACAATATGTTTCCCCAACTCACATTCTATAAATAAGGTATAAGCATATGGACGCCAAGGACGACCTAAATACACTTTATCAACTCCCGGTTCTGCCGTCAGCTTACAGTGCTTAAAGACATATCCATATTTAGCCTCTTTCGGAGTAGAAGCAGCCGTTACATACGAATTGCGTTTACTGTGAATAATACAATCTTCAAATAAAGCGGTGGAAGGACCGAAAATAAAGTCAGTAGTACCATCAATATAACAATCTTTAAAATAAAGACGGGTAAATTTAGCACCGGTATAAATAGTGTCCTGATTACCCAAGATACGACAATTGATAAATTTCAAACGGTCACCTTCCGTATGTAAAGCTACCGCCTGTCCCAACTGAGCCGCATTATTCTCAATAGTCAAATTTTTAAAAGTGATATCACTACCCTCTACCTTCACCGTATAAGTGCGGAAAGTACCCATTTTATTTATATTCGCATGATCATCATAAGTAATAATCGTCTTATCACGATCTTCACCTATAATATCTATATTTTCCACCCATGAAGGAACAATCACTTTCTCCTTATATACTCCGTTCCTCACATAGATCGTAACAGTATAATCCATGAAAGCCCGCGCACTCTCTATAGCCTCCTGCAAAGTACGAAAATTCCCCGTTCCATCGCGTGAAACTACAATTGTATCCTGACGTTCCTGAGCCCATGTTCCACTAACAGCAACCAACAGCAACAATAATCCTAAAACTTTCCTCATCGTATCACCCCCTATTATTTACATGCAGTTCCACAATTGTTTTTCTGAAACAAACGTTCCCATTCCAGACTGGCCATAATGAACGGACCTACTGCCTTCGCATCATTAGAACGTATTTTTTCAGTTATATAATAATTATAATCTCCGGTACGATACACTGGCTTACCTCCCAAACCCGCGACAGCACAACCCTTAGTGATAGAAACTACCCCTTTATTGTCCACTTCTATAAACTGGGTCAAAAGCCCTTCATACCCCTTTTTAGCCACTTCCATGTACGAAGGACAAATATATCCCTTACGTAACGCTTTCAACAGAGTATATACAAACATGGTAGAACAAGAGGATTCCAGATAATTCCCCTCATCCCCACTTCTGTCAATCACCTGATACCATACCCCTGTTGCAGGATCTTGAGTACGTTTAATCTGGGCAACCAGTTTATTCAATATTTCGATAACAGATTCACGTCCGGCTTCGTGTTCCGGTATAAAATCAAGTACATCCACACAAGCCATTGCATACCATCCCATAGCGCGTCCCCAACAATGTTGTGACAATCCGGTAGTTTTATCCGCCCACTTTTCACGCTTGCTCACATCACATGCATGGCGGTATAAATCAGTCTTCGGATCATAATTATGACGAGCCACTGTAACAAACTGATTGATAATATCAGCATAATCATTCACACGGTTGTTACGGTAAGCATACTCCGCATAGAACGGCTGCCCCATATAAAGCCCATCCAGCCACATCTGATTCTCATAAATCTTCTTGTGCCAAAAACCGCCATCGGCATTACGAGGATGCGTATCCAACTGACTGCGCAACAAATCCAATGCTTTCTTGTATTTCTCGTCCTTAGTCTGCTCGTAAATACGGAAAAGCATCTTTCCGGAATTCAGACGGTCAATATTATATTCCTCCAGTTTATAAGTTTCGATAGAGCCATCCTGATGAATCATTGTATCAGCATAAGCCACAGCATAATCAAAAAACTTCTTATCACCGTATGCATCATATACATCCAGCATAGCTTGAAGTTCCAGGCCATGACAGTAATCCCACTTCAAACGGGTCTGAAAATCCAATTGCCAGGATTCGGGACAACGCACCATCTCTGATTCCGCCATACGTACAGACCAAGGCTTATTACCACAAACCTGCTGAGCCATGCCCATCAAAGGAACAGCCGTAAGCAAACCGGACACAATAATTTTACAAATAGAATTCTTTTTCATGAAGACGTTTATTTTTAGTATTAGACCTATTTATTTTATGAAACAAAAGTAGTATTTTTCTCGAAAAGCAGTGTGCACTTTTCAACCTACTAAGTGTATTATTTGGTATTCGTGTGCGAAAACGGTTATTTTTGTGCACGATAACGATAAAAATCGTTCAAAAATTGTCTTTTTACTAATTATTATGCCTTTCAGGTTTGATAAGTTGAGAAAAGGTTTTATTTTTGGGGCAGTTTTTAATTTATACTATTGTAGAAAACACAGTCATTTACTATTAATTCACAAGAGAATGGAACAAGTTTTTAGTTATATCATCGGTTTAGGAGCAGCGGTGATGATGCCTATAATTTTTACAATCTTAGGCGTTTGTATCGGAATCAAATTCAGCAAAGCATTAAAAAGCGGTCTGTTGGTAGGTGTTGGTTTCGTTGGTTTATCAGTGGTTACCGCACTTCTGACCAGCAGCCTGGGACCGGCCTTAAGCAAGGTGGTCGAAATATATGGCCTACAACTGAAAGTATTCGATATGGGATGGCCTGCTGCCGCAGCCGTGGCTTATAACACTTCCGTAGGGGCATTCATTATTCCGGTTTGTCTGGCTGTCAATATTCTGATGCTATTGACCAAGACCACCCGTACAGTCAATATCGATTTATGGAACTATTGGCATTTTGCTTTCATCGGAGCCGTAGTTTATTTTGCGACAGATAGTATTTTGTGGGGCTTCTTCGCGGCTGTTATCTGTTATATCATCACATTAATCTTAGCAGATTACACAGCAGACAAGTTCCAAGGTTTCTATGATAAGATGGAAGGAATTTCTATTCCACAACCTTTCTGTGCAGGTTTTGTGCCATTCGCTCTTATTATAAATAAGGTATTGGACAAATACCCGGATTTGAAAAACTGAATATTGATGCGGAAGGTATGAAAAAGAAATTTGGTTTGCTAGGCGAACCTCTCTTCCTGGGTATCCTGGTAGGATGTGGCATCGGTGCATTATCTTGTAAAAACGGACAAGAAATAGTAGACAAGATTCCTTATATTCTAGGTTTAGGTATCAAGATGGGAGCAGTAATGGAGTTGATTCCCCGTATTACCAGCCTATTCATCGAAGGATTGAAACCCATTTCGGACGCTACCCGCGAACTGATCGCCAAGAAGTTTAAAGGTGCTGTAGGCTTGAATATCGGTATGAGCCCTGCCTTGGTTATCGGACATCCGGCCACATTAGTTGTATCATTGCTATTAATCCCTGTTACTATTTTATTGGCAGTTGTACTTCCGGGTAATGAATTCCTGCCATTGGCCTCGTTAGCCGGTATGTTCTACGTATTCCCGTTGGTATTACCTATCACAAAAGGAAATGTGGTAAAAACCTTCATCATTGGTTTTGTTGTGCTGGCCATCGGTCTGTATTTTGTAACTGATCTGGCACCTTACTTTACCAAAGCGGCACATGACGTATATGCCAAGACACAAGATGCCGCCGTAAATATTCCGTCGGGTTTTGAGGGGGAGCGTTGGACTTTGCTTCAAGTCCTTTCTCATGGGCTATTTTCCATTTGACTTATTCATTCAAATGGATTGGTTCCGGAATTTTAGTACTGATAACACTATTCTTAATGGTGCTGAACCGTCGTTCCATCATTAAATACCAGAAAACAATGAAAAATTAAAATTTAAAGATAACGATTATGAAAAAATTAGCAATTGCAATGATGCTGAGTGTTTCTGCTTTGGCAGCTTCAGCTCAAGTAAATTACAAAGTACAGACCGCTTGCCATCCGCAAGATGTGAAACACTATGATACAGAACGTCTTCGTAGCTCATTTATGATGGAAAAGGTGATGGCACCGGATGAAATCAATGTTACATACACCCTTTATGACCGTCTTATCTACGGAGGAGCTATGCCAGTAAACAAAATACTAAAGTTAGAAACTTTCCGCGAACTGGGTCCGGAAATCACTTACTTCCTTGAACGACGTGAACTAGGGGTCATCAATGTAGGGGGTGATGGTGTGGTTACTGTAGACGGTAAAGAATATCCTATGAAATACAAGGAAGCACTCTATGTAGGTTGCGGAAATAAAGAGGTTACTTTCAAAAGTAATGACGCTACCAAACCGGCCAAATTCTATATCAATTCGGCACCGGCTTACAAACCATACGTTACTCAATTGATCACTACTGACGCTAAACTTCAAAAAGCAAATCCTAAACAATATGCTTTGGCCATTTCAGATCATTATGGAAAAATGGAAGACAGCAACGACCGTATTGTAAACCAATTAATTGTAAAGGATGTGCTGGAAAGAGTAAAAAACGGTGGTACAAATCAATTGCAGATGGGACTTACCGAACTGGCTCCGGGTTCTGTATGGAACACCATGCCGGCCCATACACATACCCGTCGTATGGAAGCCTACTTCTATTTCAACCTGCCTGAAGGAAATGCCATTTGCCACCTGATGGGCGAACCGCAAGAAGAACGTCTGGTATGGTTACATAATGAACAAGCCATTACTTCTCCGGAATGGTCTATCCACGCCGCTGCAGGTACCAGCAACTATACCTTTATTTGGGGTATGGGAGGTGAAAACCTGAAATACAGTGACAAGGATGAAATAAAATACACAGATATGAGATAAGTAGAATGGTACACACCATTACTCATTAACTCTTGTCATTCTGAATGTTGCAAGAAATCAACCCGTTTTTAGGTTTTTTGCGACATTCGGAATGTTTTTTTAGAAATCTTACCATTGTACCGATTTATACAGGCTTTCCACCAATTTTTGCATAGAGAATAGGTACAGAATGGTTATTTTTGCGTCTAATAAGAAAAACATAATTAAATCTATTATCATGAGTACATTTCAAAAAGTAGGTGAGAAGATGACAAACTTCAGATGGATAATCTGTGGTCTGCTATTCTTTGCCACTACAGTCAATTACCTCGACCGTCAGGTGCTTTCACTAACTTGGAAAGACTTCATTGCTCCGGAATTTCACTGGACGGATTCGAATTACGGAGATATCACAGCTATTTTTTCTATAGTATATGCTATCGCCAACCTGTTCGCCGGTCGTTTCATCGATTGGATGGGGACTAAAAAAGGTTATCTTTGGGCTATCTTCGTCTGGTCTTTAGGAGCTTGTCTCCATGCATTGTGCGGCTGGGCTACCGAAGAGACATTAGGTATTCATAATGCAGAAGAAATGCTTTCTGCAACAGGAGCTGTCGCTTCAACTATCGCCATTACCAGCGTTTATTACTTTATTGCTGCCCGAATTGTATTGGGTGTAGGTGAAGCAGGAAACTTCCCGGCAGCTATTAAGGTGACAGCCGAATATTTCCCGAAAAAGGACCGTGCATACTCCACTTCCATCTTCAATGCCGGCTCTACAGTAGGCGCGTTAGCTGCTCCGATCACTATTCCTCCCTTGGCGCGTTATTTTCAAAGCATTGGTGTGGGTAATGGATGGGAAATGGCTTTCATCGTTATCGGTGGCTTAGGTTTCATCTGGATGGGACTTTGGATGTTCCTCTACAAGAAACCCAATGTCAACCCTCGCGTGAATGCTGCCGAATTGGAATATATTGAACAAGACAACAACAATCCTGAAGAATCTAAAGCACAACAAGCTGCCGCCAACGACTTTGACAACAAGAAGATTTCATTCTTGCAATGTTTCAAATTTCCCCAAACATGGGCTGTATTTGTCGGTAAATTCATGACTGACGGCGTATGGTGGTTCTTCCTTTTCTGGACTCCGGCATATATTTCGGATGTATATGGTTTCGCCTCAGACACAGGTACTGCACAAATGTTGATTTTCGTATTATACGCTATCACCATGTTATCTATTTATGGTGGTAAGTTACCTACTATTATCATTAACAAAACTGGTAAGAATCCGTATGCAGCCCGTATGCAGGCTATGCTTATCTTTGCCTTGTTCCCATTGCTGGCACTGTTTGCCCAACCTTTAGGCAATTATTCATATTGGTATCCTATCATTATCATCGGTATTGCAGGTGCGGCACACCAATCATGGTCTGCTAATATTTACTCTGTAGTAGGCGATATGTTCCCCAAAAGCACCATCGCTACTATCGTAGGTATTGGTGGTATGGCAGGTGGTATAGGTTCATTCTGCATTAATATGGGATCAGGCAGACTGTTTGACTATGCAGCAGAAACGAATATGACTTTTATGGGATTCGAAGGGAAACCTGCCGGCTACTTCATCATATTCTGTGTATGTGCCGTAGCTTATTTAGTTGGTTGGATTATCATGAAAGCATTGGTTCCCAAATACAAACCGGTTGATGCCTAATTAAAGAATTCACCACAGACTACACATCTAAGTAGTCTGTGGTGTGTTTTCCCTAATAAATAGTTTTCAGAAGATGTTGATAGATAGAATTATGATTTAATATTTCAGGGACTCCTGTGATAAAAAGTTGCTTGCGTGCACGCGTTAAAGCGACATTCAGCTTACGGTCAATCTGTACGCCGTCTTCTTCTGTCAGGTTAGGCAGAAACCTTAATTGATAGAGGTGATTCACACAAAAAGAATAAATAATAACATCACGTTCGCTGCCCTGATACCGTTCTACCGTGTCAATGGAAATCCTACTCAGAGCAGGAATAGCCAATGTCTGAAGCTCTTTACGTATCAAAGCAATCTGACTTCGATAAGGAGTAATGATCCCTAACGTTCGATTCGGATCAAATTCCTCTTCATAAGCCAGATACACCTCTCTGGCCAAACCGGCAACAATCCGTGCCTCATATTGGTTTGTCTTTCCGGAAATGCTCTCCAAATCCTGTTCCGAAGGAATAAAACGTACTGGAGCCTCTATGTGTTCCAACTGATGAGGTAGTCCCAAAGCTTCCAATCTTCCAGCATAAAATGCTTTATTGGGAAAAAAAGCCACTCCCGGATGCATACGCCCCTGACGGCAAAGCATATCTATCGCTTTAGGAGATTCTTCTTTTAAATGAAAACGATAAAGCCGCTCAAACAGAGAATCTTTTAAATTAAAAAGTCCGACTTTCCTCAGCCCCTCATCATGCACTTCAGAATGTCCGCTATTCTGCAAAATAACGGCAGGTAACTGTTTATGATCACCTATCAGAATAAATTTACCGACTGCATTTCTTTCATCGGCAAACTTGGCACACAGAATACCCAACAATTGGGGTTCCAATATTTGGGTAGCCTCATCCACTATGGCTACATCAAAACGTTTTAATTTAAAAAGTTCAGCCTTAGCCGCAATAGAGCCACGGTTCCAACATACACTCTGCAATCTGTCATACGGGTATTCACCTCCCGCCTGCTGTTACATTCCGCCAATATATTCTCCAACAGATGTCCTCTAAAACGTACATCACAGGAAAGTTCACTTCCCACCCGTATATAATCTATACCGGAGGTTATAGAAGAAAGTGACTGACATATTTCATCCACAGCCCGGTTGGTATAAGCTAGTAACAATATCTGCATAGATGATGTTGCATAAAAATGTTCCACCATTCTACGCAACGCTCTTGAAGTCTTTCCTGTTCCGGGAGGTCCCACCAGAAGAAAGTAATCACGGGCCGCTTGCGCTTTCAACACCACTCTCTCAAAATCATCACCGACCTGCGCTATAGCTTCATCAAAAGACGAATCAAAGCGGGGGGAACGTTGTCCCAGCAACAACTCCCGTCTTTCCGTATTCGCATCCAGAAAAGCAGAAAGTCCCAAATACATACTGCGAAATGTAGTATCCATCGTATCATGTTCTACAGCATAACGGCTGTCCGGAGGAAAGACCGAAACATTACGCTGTGTGGCACGTAGCCGAATACGCAACTCTGTATCTGTAATCTGCTCGATGTTACCCTTAAAAACCATTTTATTGGTCACATTATCCGAATCATGATTACGCTCATACAATATAACCACATCTCCTGTACGGAAATTAGGAAGAAACATTTCGTCATATTGCGGAATGGACAAGAGTATATAAGCCTTATGAACTGTGACGCCTTATTCTCAATGATCTGCAAATCATATAATATTTCCCCTGCCTCACGTTTCTCATCCAGTGTACTCAGCCAAAGAGCTGAAGCCCCTGCACGTCCTTCATAATCCACATCCCCCGATTTGGAGGTATAAAGTTCTTTTGTAATGAAATTATAAAGCGTATAGAAATAGGCCTGCTCCAAAGGTTCCAATGCCGACAGTTTTTCTCGGAAACGTGAGATAGAAGGCTTCAGATACTGTTCCCAGAATCTTCCACGCAACTTTCTTTCATTCATTACCTCCGGATTAATTTGCGCTAACAAATTTCGTGTAAAATCAGAATGATTATGGAATTGTACCCCATACTCGGCAGCAACAATACGGTTGCGCAGATTGATAACCCGCCTTACCTGAGCCACGATGCTCTGGCAGGGTATAATAAAGGATAACGGGTATAAAGCAAATAGGGATGCATACGCCGCCGGTCCTGTCCCATGCTGTATTCCAGTACCGCCATATATAGCAACATCTGAACCTTGTTGTTTTCCTTGGGTTCCACTTTTCCCTGTATGGAGAATTCATCTGCTTTTCCCGATTTCATTTCGATAAAACTGCTCATATCCCGCTGCATATAGTCCAAACGTCCCTGAATACCCAATGCCTCACAAATATAAGACGGTTCCAGAACAGCATCCTTTTTATCCAAGTTATAACCAGGTTCCAGAAAAGTATGCTGCACGATATCCCGTATATGCTCAAAGTGCATCCGGCAATCCTTGGCAAACTCTTTCTCTTTGGACGGGTCACGAAGTTCGGCACAAGCAGCCAGTTCGATGGGATACTGCCGGAACGCCTTCTTCATACAGTCTATATAGTCCGGTTCCTCCTCACCTGCATGTATCCATTCATCCAGAAAAAGATTGGCTATATTTCCCAGCAGCAAAGGCCGGGCGTATCAATCGGAACCAACCGGCTTAAAAAGTAATTTGCCGGATGGCTGCCATAATCCTTGTAGCATTCTGCCAGTGAACTGATATCTATTAGATAATCCGGCTCCAATACGATAAAAGAAGGGGTATAAATTCCTTCCCTATCTACAAAAACATCCAAAGATTAAGCTGGGCATATCGCCAAAGTTCCTTTATAGTTTCTTCAATTCATGGTTTATACCGGGTTTATTATAAACAACCGAATAGGTTCATCAGCTATTATATCTACAGGATGTACATACAGATAGGTATCATCGGCATAATCAAAGCATACCCGTATACGACGGATGTATTCCTTCTTTTCTTTTTTCCCTAAAGATGTTATTTCTTGTTTAGGAAGAACCGAGAATAATTTCAAAGGAATATCTTGTGCAAACATCTTCCTATACGCAAAAGCCACTGCACGTAAATCACGTAGAAACTCTTCTTTGGCAGGAAACTTACGATGATTCAAAATATCATTGGAAGTCAAACGAAATGTATGTAACTGGTTCTGCTCTTTTATATCCAGTTCATATTGAGTGGCTACATAATTAATACGGGCGGCCAAATCAGTGGTCTGCAAACTATTCCCTTGTATCCGTTCACGCACCACACGCTCCAATGATTCACGCAATTGTCTGTAACGGCGTTCTAATGGCTGGTTCTCGTCTATATAAAGCCTGTATAATTCTTCGTAATACTCTGCTATTTCTTCATTCATGCCGTAAAGATACACAATTTATCATTTATAGAATACCGGCATAATAATAGGATGGGTTTCCCATTTGCGGGTCATCGGATTAAATTCCCTCTCTGCCCCCGCTTCAATACCGAAACTATCCGATATTTTGAATTCCAAAGTACCTCCGTATGAATTTTGATTCATAAAAAGCTGAGAGGCCGGAGTCATGCCGTATCCATTATACACAGAATATGTGCCGAACATATTAATTTTCATCCTGTCATTAATGCGAAAAGACAATTTTCCCTTACCACCGAAATCATTAAAGCGGACTCCATATACATTGTATTTAGCAGCATATGCTCCTCCTGTCACGGTTATAAAATCATTGAGCCGCTGGGTATACATCACCCGACATTGCGTGCCTCGCCTATAGAAGGCAATCCTTGAAATGAATGATAACCACTCAGAATCCCTGTATTATTAATCTGATAAGCACGTCCATCTATATAATCATGGCCGAAAGGATTCCCGGAAAAAGTATAGGGAGATATTTTAGGCATTTCTTCACGAGGAGTTAAATCAAATTTTGGCATCCGCAGCGTATCAGATAAAACGGGAGGTGTCAATGTAGGAGGTTCGTTTATAAAATCCATACTTTTATCAACCTCATTCATCTCATTGATAAATTCATTGATTTTATCTTGTCGGATGATGAGCGTATCCTTGTCATTTTCAGCTTGTGCCAGACCATACAAGGAAAGAATGCAAAAGAATAAGAAAAAGCCAATGCGTTTCATTTGTAAATGTGTTTTTTCAAAATTACAATTTCCGCATTGACTTTTCCCGTTTCATTAAGACTTAATAAGACTTTTTGGCTGTATTCCTCAAAACACTATTGATTTACCATGGGAAGTTCGAACCATTTGGTAGAAATATAATTCTTATTTGAATCTACAGCAATCAATACCTGATCATTATCTCGGTTATAACTGCCATCATAGAGAAAAGGAGTAATTTTACTATCAAATTCCCCTATAAAAGAAAGTTTTCCATCCTTAGGGCTATACCACCATACTTTCTTTTTGCGCCACTGATTTTAGTCAAGTCAACAGACATCGGGTTTCCGGAATAATTGTATACTAACAAATAATCCTTTCCGCGAGTAGCAATGGCTCTATCATAACGATTCCCATTCGTACCGGCAATCACACTTTGATCTGGTACACGTTCAAAATAAGGGAAAGTTAACATCAGATTCTTCAGATATTTCATCTGATTGAAGCCGGGATCCTGCATCGCCTTATACCAAGGTTTCTCTATTCCATCAGCCCCATATCCACCCGGTGTACCCGGTTTCAAGAACTGCATGATATTGTTATGTCCGTACGTATGTCCGCAAGAACCCGCAAAAACAGACCAATACCCATAGCGTCTTACATCACAGTCACGCCAGAGTGGCTGGGCAGGATCATGCAATCCCTGAGGAATACCTTCATAACTGGGTTCTGCATCCAAAACAGGCTTCAATGGAGTCATAGACAAAGCATCTTCTACATAACGCCAATTGTCCTCCTCCAATCCGGTTACAGAAGTATCACCATCTCCTTTTTTCTGACCATAGCGTCTGTGCCCACTTTGGAACATATTCATATCCATCCACTCCTTATTATTCAGATGTGCAGCACTAGATGTACGGCCAAACGGATGAAAAGTCATTATATGATTCTTGTCCACAGCAAGAATGCTGTTTGCCAAGCTTCCCAAATCTCGGTATTCCGGTCGGCGTATGTATCTCCACCGATTACCCAAATGATATTAGGAGCATCTTTATATCGTTCACCTAAAAATTTACCATACGCCTTGGCCTCTTCGACATTCATCTTTCCGGAGCGTACCAAACCTCCCCAGATACATACCATCGCTATATAAATACCGTTCTGCTCAGCTTTCTGAATAATATAGTCCATGTGGTCCCAATATCCATAAACTCCTTTTCTGTCTATATTCTTAAAGTTAAAGCCATCTATCATGGAATACTGACCATAGAAATTCATAGCAGGGACTCCATTTATAGTCTGTACTTGTACCACATTAAATCCTGCCTGACGACAATGTTCCAGATAATAAGCAGCTTCATCCCTGTTCAGTTTCTCGGGCAACAGCCATCCTGTATCCCCCAACCAGAAAAAAGGAGTTCCGTCCGCATTCATCAGATAACGATTTTCTTTACTTACTTTCAGTCGTCCATGGCTCCAAGGTTTATAGATCCCGGACTTCCTTGGCTGACGCCGAAGTCAATTCTCCCCCCAACAAAAGAGAAGAACAAATAATACCAGATTCTTGTTTTTCATTTGCGCATTTATCATATAAATTTCAAAGCCCAAAGTAACTTATTCAAGTAAACAATTCAGGGTAATAACTAGTCTTTTTGAGGGAATCTTTTAGCTTCCTCCGCTTTCAGGTTCAGCAAAACTGATTCAGGAACTTTTATAATAGTACCATGCTTATGTCCTTGCGGAATAGAAATCTGATTGTCTATAGGAGTAAAGGTCTTAAAATCCTTTGTCGCTACGGCTCCAAACCGACCTTCCCGATAAACATCAAAATAAATCAACCATTCATCACCTACTTTCACGGCACACGGTCCCTCGGAATAAGTCGGTGCAAATTTCGTTGACGGACTAGTATAAGGCCCTTCCGCCGATGGTCCGGACACACAGAACAGATCACTGTAACCAGGCTTACGATTGTCTTTTATAATTAATACATAGTCATTTTTATCACGCTTTACTATAAATCCGTCAATAGAATTAAATCCGGGATCATAAAATGCCTTTGCCGGAGCAAACGTTTGGAAATCCTTGGTCGTGGTATAATAGGCACGGTGACTTTTATTAGCTCCCAAACTATCGGCTGCCGTATATCTCTCTACTGGAATGGCAGAGGACCAGGCAACGATGAACTGTCCCTTTTCATCATCATAGAAAACTTCCGGTGCCCACACATTGTTAGTCAAAGAGTCTTTCATCACTTTGATTTCACGTTGTTCGCTCCAATGAATCAAGTCTTTAGAACTGGCATAACCAAATCCTTGTTCCCCATTCCAACTGATGGTCCACACCAAATGAAAGGTTCCATCCGGACCTTGGGTAATGGACGGATCACGCATCATCGAATTGGGAGCATATTTCTGTTCTTCGGTCTGTTTAGTGAAATAATTATAATAAGGGGTCTTGTTTCCTATTTCCGGTTTCAGCCATGAACCTGCAATACTATCCCAATGATAACCGTCATAGCTGTAAAGATAATGTAACCCGTCCAATGCCGGCTCACGATGAGAAGTGAAGATATAGACTTCCTTGTCAGGTTTTGTACAAGTAGTAAAAGCCAATAAGGCAAATACGAAAGAAAAAAATAATTTCATAGCATGCTGTTTTATGATGAATAAACCTTTTCCAACAGGACGAAACAACAAGTATTTTGTACTCTATACTTCTTAAAGTATCAATCCAAATCAATAATAAATATCCATCATATAACAAGATGTATCTCGAGACATAAAATACGAATTATATCCCGAGATAATCCTACATAGAATAATTATAAGAATTACCCTTTAGTCTCCAAATAAACCAGCTGCGTCTGCAAATACTCTTCCAGACCATGTTTACCATCCGCGCCACCGATACCAGATTTACGCCATCCGGCATGGAATCCCTGCATAGCTTCAAAATTCTCACGATTCACATAAGTTTCACCAAATTTCAACGCACGAATCAATTTAAATGCCATATCCAGATTCTGAGTATAAATAGAAGAAGTCAGCCCATATTCACAATCATTAGCCCAAGCAATGGCGTCTTCCACCTCTGTAAACTCAACAACCGGAAGTACCGGTCCAAAGTTTCTTCCTGAATAATATCCATCTTTTGGGTACAATTAATCAAAATCGTCGGTTCAAAGAAATATCCTTTAGTACCGATACGATGACCACCGCATAGCAACTCAGCTCCCTGCTCAATAGCTTTTTTCACTTTCTCTTCTACTGATTTCAGTGCTTTGGCATCAATCAACGGACCCATATCGAGGTCTGTATACTGATTCGGATCCCCCACTTTCACCTGCTTGAATCCTGCCAACAGTTTCTCAAGGAAAGCCTCTTTTATACTAGAATGTACATACACGCGCTCACAACAATTACATACCTGTCCTGTATTAATAACACGCGAAGCAATAATGGATTTTACAGCTAAATCCAAATCTGCATCCGGCATTACAATACCGGGAGCTTTCCCCCCAATTCCAAAGAAACCTTCGTCACATTGGCAGAAGCGGCTGCCATGGTTTGTATTCCAGCCTCCACACTTCCGGTCAGACTAACCATACCTACTTTAGGGTTAGCAGCCAGTTCATGTCCTATCACCGAACCACGACCGTTTACTAGATTGAATACACCTTTAGGCAACCCAACTTCATCTACAATCTGTGCGAAAACATATGCATTTTCCGGTGTCAGCTGACTCGGCTTTACCACAATTGTATTCCCCGTCAACAGAGCAGGAGCGGCCTTACGGGCAATCAAGAAAAAAGGAAAATTCCAAGGCAGGATGCCTGTTGTCACCCCAATAGGTTTCTTAAAGACAAATATATTTTCGTGAGGACGGTCACTAGGAATGATTTCCCCTTCATAACGACGGGCCCATCCGGCTATATAATCAAGATAATCAGCCGTAAATAACACCTCTACATTAGCTAATCCTCTTGTTTTTCCACCCTCCCGGATGATAATATCAGTCAATTCCTGTTCCCGCTTGCGGATACCTTGTGCAATCCGAGTTAAATAGCCGGCGCGTTCAATAGAAGTAAGACTTTCCCAAGAAAGCTGTGCCTTCACGGCGGCATTTATAGCTGCGCGTGCATCTTCCGGTGTGCCATCAGGCATTTTAGATATCACTTCTTCCGTAGAAGGGTTCAATACATCAATCCACTTATCGGATTGGTTTTCGATGAATCGTCCATCGATGTACATCTTTAGTTCTTTCATGGTCTTAAATTTAAAATGAGTATCTTATTTCTTTCAATCTGAAATATTCAAGCAGTATTTTACAAATATATCGTTATTTATAAAGCCCCAAAATGTATTTTTGTTCATTAACATGGAAATTTATACACTTTAAGCTTTTTAAGAAACGAACTGATATTTACCGCCCGATTATACAATAAAGGTTGCCCACTCTATATTTCTTTCTCTTTTCCACGCAGATAAACAGAAGGAGACACGCCATAGTGTGTCTTGAAACAACGGCTAAAATAAAGCGGATCACTGATACCTACTTATAAGAAACTTCGCTCACATTATAATTACCTTCCAACAATAATTCCGCCGCTTTCTTCAGACGAATAATACGGAAATATTCATTAGGAGTATGCCCTGTCAAACCACGAACTTCTTAGAGAATACAGTACGCCCCAATTTCATCCGGGCAGCAAAGTCTTCCATCGTAAATTCCGAATTTCCCAACTCCTGCTCTATAATAGCCTGCAATTTATCAAGGAACTGTTTATCTTTATCAGAAGTATAAATAGCCGGTCGCTCTATACTGGGATCATTCACATATTTCTCACGTAACTTTTCACGCTGGTCAATCAATTGAACCATCCGTGCCAAAAGCAATTTTAAGCTGAACGGTTTGGTTACATACGCATCCGCCCCACTTTCTACTCCTTCCAATTTATTTTCGGTAGTTCCCATTGCTGTCAGCAGAATGATCGGAATATGACTGGTACTAAATTCATTTTTTAACTTACGGGTTACTTCATACCCATTCATTCCCGGCATTAGGACATCACATATTATCAGATCAGCATCATAAGTCCGTGCACGTTCAAAACCCGCCACACCATCAGCCTCGGCTACCACCTCAAAATAAACAGATATTTCTTTCTTCAAAAATTCACGAATATCAGTATCATCTTCAATGATCAATATCTTTTTCTTGTTTAAAGGAGCCGCCATCTGTTCTTCTTTTACGAGACGGCACGGAATGCCTTCGTCTGTATGATCCGTTTCTTCCATTAAGGCTGTAGAGATCAAAAAATCTTTTGACTCATATACAGAACTATCCAATGGCAAAGTGACTGTAAAAACAGAACCCTGTCCTTCATTCTCCGCATATTCAATGCTTCCTTTATGCACATTTACAAGTTCGTGAGTCAAATGCAACCCGATTCCCATACTATCACCAGAGAAACTACTTTGCATAAATCGAGAAAAAAGTTGCCCGCGTTTCTCCAAAGGAATACCAATACCGGTGTCTGACACGGAAATGATCAATTTTTTTGTTTCTTCTTCCACATCTACCGAACAAACTATTTTCCCGCCCTCCGGTGTGTACTTAAATGCATTGGACAGAAGATTATAGACTATCTTATCCAGTTTACCTTTATCAACAAACATAGGATAAGAACTGACAGAAGGAATAAATTTAAATTCCATTTCTTTAGATTCCGCCGTTTCCCTAAAACTCAGAAATATATCGTAAAGAAAAACGATAACATCTGTTTCTTCTAATGAAAGAACCAGTTTATTATTCTGCATTTTTCTGAATTCCAGCAATTGATTGATTAATCTGAGCATCCGCTGCGTGCTTCTATCCATCACTTTTATAGGATAAGCCAATTCTTTAGAACCCCTACCCATAGCCTCTATTTTTTCCAAGGCTCCTTGGATCAACGTCAACGGGGTACGAAACTCATGAGAGATATTGGTAAAAAAGACCAACTTATATTCTGTCAACTGTTTTTCTAATTGAATACGATTCCGCAAGATAGCAAACTTATGGATTAGTCTGAATGTCATATACATTGCCATACAAATCAGCATTATATAAATGGCAAAGGCCCAACCTGTTTTCCAAAAAGGCGGAGTAATAACAATCTGTAATACGGTTTCATCTTCCCCCCATACACCGGAAGCACTGGATGCTTTTACATGTAACTGATAAGTACCCGGCAACAAATTTTTATAAGCTGCAAAATTCAAGGAGGAAGGGACTCCCCAATCTTTATCGTATGGAATTAACTTATAAATATACTTGGCATCATTTGCCATAGAATAGTCAAAAGTAGAGAAATCTATACTGAATGAATTCTGATAATATTTCAATTCTATTCTATTTGTATAACTTAATGCCTCTGTCAAAGGAGAATCAATATCCCCGGGACGAACAGAAATTCCATTTATTTTTAAATCAGTGAGAACCACCGGAGAAACGACATGCTGTGGCATGACTTTCAGGATCGACCACAACCAAACCATGATTCGTTCCAAACAGCAAATGTCCGTTTTTCATAACACAGGCACTACTCTCCAAATAGACATTGCCGGGCATTATCGCTGAAAAAAAGAAACTATCAAAACCTCCGTATCCGGATCAAACCGGGACATTCCATATTCGGTACCCAGCCAGATTTTTCCATCTCTATCCTCCACTATAGACTGGACTACATTATTTACCAACCGTCATCCTCATCATAATGCCGGAATTCCAACTGATCATAAGTTTGTCTTGACTGGCAGACAGAAAAGCCTTTACCGGTGGTTCCAATCCACATACGACCTTTGCTGTCACAAAAAATATTACGAATTTCATTGCTACGTATTTTCCCATTATCCAAATTATAAACGTAATACTGCCGCGAATCATTCAACAAAGAATCCGGATGGAATACATAAATACCATTATTGGTTCCTACCCACATCCAATGATTCCTATCAGCAGTAATAGTACGAACCTCTTGCTCTCCAAAACTCCCCTTCAAAAAATGACGAAACACAAAATCGTTTTTCTGATAAACAGCCAAATCGAGTCCTCCCCCGAAAGTTCCAATCCACATTCTATCCCGGTAGTCCCTATAGATATCATAAATATGATTATGTGCAAGTGAATTCACATCATCAGCCCGATGCACATACCATCTATCGCCTATACATAATCCATTCCCACGGGTTCCCATCCATACTTGCCCTTTGTCATCCTCTTTGAGAGCAAAGACACTAAGATGATAATAATTTCTTTGCAATAAATTCAAGTGACAGTCATAAGCAAACAATCCCCCCCGACGATTTCCTACCCGCACATCCCCATTCTCCATACACGTAACCATACGTATGGTATTGGAACGATCCACCAATTTCTCATTTTCAGGATAAATATAAGTTGCCCCATCATTTAATACTGACAATAAAGCTATGCCGGAATATTCTGATCCCAACCAGATATTACCGGTTCTGTCGCCCATAGCATATAAAAGAAAATCAGAATTCACCCGATTAAACTCATCCACATGATACGAGTAATGGGTCATCTCCTCTTTTTGAGAATCATAAACAAACAAACCATTACCATAGGTAGAAATCCATATCAGTCCACGTGGAACATCTTGTATGATATGATAACGTTCATCCCCTATCAACTTAACTTTTTCATCAGACATTAATCTAAAATCCGGACGCACGTGTCCGGACATCAATATAATGTACAAGACCAGTGCCATTGGAAATCCACAGATTATTCAAATTATCCTTTTCACATTTTCCTAAACGAATATCAAGCGATGAATCATGAATCAATCTTTTCTCAGACATACTAAACACCTCTCCACCCTCAGGAGTAAAAAACACCCAATCGTTCTGTAAACGACAGGACTCATAGGTATTAAAAGCAGAAAGTTTCCACGGCAACCGGGCTGTCAAAAACAAATTCTTACCTGAAGACTTTTCATAAATACCTCCATCAGAGGTTACAAAAAAAATCTTGTGACGAAAAGACATCGCCCCTACAAAAGACAAACTATCTTGAACTACCTGGGTATATCCCTCTTCTGTCACCTGAAACAGCCCAAGCTGAGTACAAATCCAAATCACTCCCTGTTCATCCTCATAAACGAATTCACTGCATTAGTTGATAATTTCCCATTTTCCTTTGTAAAAGATACAGAAGAGTGAATTCCATCCTTACAGACTATTTTACGACATCCACTCTGATGATGCCACAGCCAAATATCCCCGACAGCAGTTTCCAATATTTTATTGTAAGGCCGTCTATATTCCCCACACCCCGTAAAATCAACAAAACAATCATGTTTCAAATCGTAACAACTCATTAATTCCGGAGCAGTGATAAACCATAAGAAACCATTTCGATCTTCTTGTATCTTCTTTACATGATGATTTGCCAAAGAAATTTTATCGCCTGATTCCGGACGGAATGTCACAAATGAATGGCCATCATAGCGGCTCAGCCCATCTAATGTACCCATCCAAATAAACCCTTTGCTGTCTTGAAACAGATAACGTACCGAATTATTCGCCAATCCGTCACTAGTCGTGATAAAAGTAGGATGTACATCTACCGATGCATGCATTTCCCAACCTATACACCCAAAAACAACCCATAACAGACAAATATATGTTTTCATACAATTTCAATCAGATTCATACCAGGCATTTAAATATATGACGTACATCATTTTCCCGACATACGCCATATTAGCAAAGATAGTAAAAATAAACGGATGTGCCCTATCAACAAAAGAAAAATCATCTATTCATAGTTTTCCAGTTTCCATTCATCTTTCCACTCTATCATCGGTATGCCATCCTTCACCACAATTGGCAGAAATACATAAGTAGCCTTATATACATCTTGATTAGGATTAACAAGCGTATAAAATCTGTCGGCCACTTTAGGAGTTGCAAAATCCTTTGGATAAGGACGGTGATCCTTGTACCGGGTCAAGAAAGACTGCCAGTCTTTCTTGGGTATATCCGTTTTATTAGTATGCGGTAGCCAACGATCGGCCATAGCCACATAAAGATCCTTTCCCGGAATCTTTATCACACTTGTAATCTGCGAGCAAAAAGAATGTGCATACTCATCACCTATGTGTGGATTCCCTAACACCGTATATTCACCATGATAATCATCGAATACCGCTACTTCCGAAGGGTTGGGAGTATAACTAGTTGTCCCTGATGTATAAATATAATGTTTACCATCCATTACAAAATGTGCTGCCGCCTCACGTGTAAACGGTGGAACCTTTCCAACAAAATGTTCTGAATACCGGCCATTTACATTTGTATAATCATCAGAAAGTTCAGCACATATCTGCTCCCAATGAGGACGCTCAAACCAAACATAACCTTTTCCTGTATCGGGATCAGCATACATGTCAAAATCCCCCACAGCAAAGCCATTAGGTTTCAGATTGCGGACAAAATGATAGGGTCCCATAAAATGTTCAGCTTCTAGAATAACAAAATGCCCATCATTACTTTGTGATTTCAGCCAGCATACATACCTGCCTGTTTTGGCACAATAAAGAATATGTGGGCGTTCCAATTTCTGACAATGATGCAAAGGTGAATGTGGATCAGTAGCAGGTTCAATTATCCTCCCCTCATCTTTCCAATTGTAAAAATCAGTAGATGAGTAACAACGTACTCCGCCAAACATCCGATTGGTACCAAACAGAGTATGAGTTTTATCCTCACCATACCAATAATATTTGCCTTCACGAAAAGTCACTTGAAACCCATGGGCCTGAATAGGTTTTCCTTCAGTATCAAGCCACACTTCACCAGGACGAATGGACTGATAATTTACTGGGACAAGAGGATATGTCTGCACATTTAAATAGCGACATTCTCCTCCCGTTTTTTCTATCTTCACCGAACTACCTGTAGTTACATTGCTGAACCCAAAGAAAGAGGCGTAATCACAATTATCAATACGCATTACTGTATCACAACTCTCTATTCTTACATCTTTCATTGAGAATTTTGTGGCATCGCATATTTTGCCAATCCGATCACAATGTGCTTTGACATTGCCGAAAAAAAAGTTCTTCACCGGCTTCTCCGGTAATGCAGACACATCCACCAATGTGCTACATCCGGTGATCTCCACATCGTGAATGGAAATATTAGCAAACCACGGTGTAAGTGGAGTTATCTCACGGGCCGGATAACGCTGTGCCAACTCACCTACCCAGCGGCAGAACCAAGCATATCGCAATACAAAGCCTGTCTTTTCACATTAGCCCGCACCCGTTCCACATATATATTCTCCACAAAACCTCCTCGTGGACGACGAGTTTTAAAACGGAAAGCCTGGTCTGTTCCCTCAAAAACACAATCGTACATATATACATTTCTCACTCCACCGGCAATCTCAGTACCACACACAATACCGCCTGCTCCCCTCAGTGCTATACTTTTACGTATAACGACATTACTAGTGGGACGATTCACTTTCAATCCATCCTTACCCCGCCCGACTTCATGGTGTAACAATCGTCCTGACAATCGAGCGAACAGTATTCTATCAGTACATCATTACTTGAATCAATATCAATACCATCCGTACGTCCATGTCCGAAACTGTTCACTGTAATCCCCCGAATTAAAATATGTTCACAATATTGTGGTACAATATTCCAATACAGTCCCCGTTCAAATGTAACACCTTCTACAAAGACATTCTTACAATTGATAGGGGCAAATGTCTTAGGCAAAAAGACTCCTTCACCATTCTTTCCATCATAAATACGGTCGGCAAGCGGTTTTCTTATCACCTTGTCACTAGACATACTTTCATTACACTTGTATATCTCGCAACTGGTAGGCGGTCCAACTACTTTTCCCTTTCCAGTCAATGCAATATTCTCCTGTCCATCAGCATACAAACAAGCTCCAAGAGAGTAAAGCTCCACCCCCTCATCCCGTGTAAAAACAGCCGGAAGATAATCTATTATATTACCACTGAAACGTAATTCCGCTCCTTCCGAAAGATGCAAATTTACATTACTCTTCAAGATAAGGCGTCCTGTCCGCCATACACCGGGAGGAACTACCACCGTTCCACCACCTCGGCAACTCATACTATCAATAGCCTCCTGAATCGGTTTAGTGGACATACCTTCCTGTTCCATCCTTACCAATATGGTAGATTCGGGAAAAACAGGCCTTTCAAACAAAGGCATAACAAACGGTGATTCAACAGGTTCTATAGTATCGGGCATATTCTGAGGCCCAACTTCACCTATTGTCAGCAACGCTATGCCACAAATAATACTTGTTAATGACATAAACTTAATTATTTAATTAATACATTGTAAAAAGCGACGTACCAACCACACTTCACCTGTAATTCCAGAAGGAACCAATCCGTCTGTCGATTTGGCTATTTCGGGATAGGAATAAGTCAGTCGTTTGGATTCAGGCAACGAAGCGTCACCAATCATTCTGTTCATCAACGAGTTTACGACTTCTATTTCCAACTTATTCTCACCATTTTTCACGAAAGGAGTCAGATTTGCCTCCCACGGAGTACACCAAACAGTTGAAACTTCTTGTCCATTCAACCAAACCCGTCCTATAGAATTCAAGCTGTCAAAACGAAGAATTATTTCTTCATTTGCCGCAGCCTTTCCTAAATTGATTTTTTTACGATAAACGGCTGTACCCGAATAATAGCGAATACCTGAATCGGCATGTTTCGTCCAATCCGTTAACACTGGGAAGACCACTTCTCCAGGTCCTCCCCATCGTGGATCAAAATAAACCTGCCAATCTCCCTTTATAGCTTCCAACCGCTCGTTCTCACGGGTTGGTTTCAACATTAGTTCTTCTTGACTGTCATCAGAAACCACAATGAAACCCGATTCACCGGGAAGCAATGTAATGTTAACATGTAATCCTTCCGCTACCAAACGAGCCTGTAACCTATATCGTTTACCAGTTACAGGATCCCAATAAGAAGCATTCGATAAAGAGGTACGCAGAACCACCTCATCTTTAAATGATCGCTGACTATGATTATCAACAAAATAAACATCAGCATCCGCCAAACGCCTATGAGCAAAATAGACCTTATCTGTCGGAGTATTCCCGCTTACAATACCCATATCCGGACGAATACCTGCTTGACGCAAAGCCTCCGCCAATGACATCCCCCAATACAGCGTTCCTTTTCCTACAGACCGTTTACCCGAAACAACGTCTTCCTTCCCCCACAATTGATCAACAATCTTTTTATACTCAACAGAATCCACCTTATCTTTAAGAGAAGCAGAGCTATCGGGACGGGGAGCATAAACCACTCCTCCTTGTTCAATCAACTGGGCAATATGACGCAATACGTGTAAAGGCATATCATTATTACGCTGCACAACCAACATTTTATAGCACATGCCATCAGGTAATGCAATCTTGCTTCCATGAGTAGACATACGAGTTGTCAAAGCTTCTGATGTGCACACATCCCAATCATAACCTTCCGGTATTTCGGGAAGGCGATAAGTCAGCAGTTTCACCGGTGGATTTTGTCCTACATAAATACAAAGATCCACCACAGGCATTCCTTTCCGCATCAATCCGGCACAACGCGCCTGATAATCCCAAAAAGGACGGCTATACTCCCAATAAGTATTATTCCGATTCAGACAATAGTGACGTCCTCCTCCTGTACTGCCGGGATATTTATCCAACCAAGGCTGATAAGCAGAAGCACACACAACAAATTCATTAACCTGAGCCGCATAAGCAAAATCAGCAAGATTCTTTAATTCTGCCAAAGATTGGCTGAACTTAGCATCAGTATATGCCTCAGCCGAAGCAATACGTTTTCCATAAATATGCGCTGCCGAAGAAGCTTCCTTTATATCATAACTGCCATGTATATGCTTTGCCCAAAATTCTCCTTGCGGTTTCTGAACACGTCCTTTCGCTTGCAGATTATCAGCCACAAGACTTAGCCCGTTACCAGTTGCCTGTGCTGTAAATCCACACCAGCCTTATTACATAAGGTCTGGAGAGTTCCAAAATAATTATCAGAAATAACATCAGCAACAGTACGACGCAAGTCATAAAGGAAAGCATCAGTCTCAGTAACCGAGCCCACAATATATCCCATCATGCAGGTAGATATGAAAAAAGATCATACCCCTTACGACGCAGGAATTCTTGTTCAAATCCCGGAGTCCAATTCTGAGCCCCCGCTTCATGACTATCCATAATTACTCCATCAGGCTTCACATTGATAGCGGAAAGCGTATCAATCATCCTCGCAGCATAATTATTCCATTGTGTAGTCACTGCTTCTACAGACATCTTATCACACTCCAAACCTTTCAAGTTCGCACGGCCATGCTTAGACGGCCCACCTGTTGACTCATGTGCAAAGCGCATAATCACCCAATCACCTTCAGGAACATCCCATTCCAATCTTCCGTCCGTTCCCATCTTTGAAGTTAAGTCAACAATAGTTTTCAGATCAATAATCTCCTCATCCGTATAAGCCGGAGTCAGGTTTTTCAAAATATATTCGGAATAAAAGCCCGCACGCTCTTCCCACTGGTCTATACGGGCACGAGACGATAATGTGACATTGCCCAAAGCCATTTCAGGACGTTGATCTCCGGCAAGACACCAATCATGTAAATTCAAACGAAAGTACCGTCCGGTCACTGCCGGAAAAGAAACTGTTTTCTGATCCCATCGAGAAGCAGCAGCTTGATAAATGGGTTTTAAATCGCACACCTTACTATAATTTATGCCGTCATCCGAAACCTCCAACTGCCCCAAAGGTGGCTGTTTTACATAACTCGATCCATAAAATTCATCAGCAGGAGCTCCCGGAACATTCATGGCACCGTAGATGCCTTACTCCGCTTGCTTACCCGATAAGTAATAGAACGAGCTGTGAAAGAAGTTTCAAAATCCAGATTTATATAAACAGACTTGCCAGGTTGCTGGGAGGTATAGTCGTCAATCTGCTTTTTTTACAAAAGAAATCTTCAGCGGAAACTCCCGGCAAATTACATGTTACCTTTGGACGCTGACTATTATTTGTCATCCATTGATTTTGAGGAACAGGAAACGCCAATACTGCAATATCCCAAAACTCATCATCACCCGGTGCTGGTAATACCGCAGCAAACTGTTGTTTTCCTCTAATAATAGTATCACTTGCTGTCAGACGTTGCATACTTAAAGCTTTTGTAATCCAAGGTCCTCCCGCCACATATCCATTCGAAAGATTTATTTCAAAAGAAAGTCCGACACGCTTTGCCTCAGATGCTGCAAACTTCAACATTTCCCACCATTCAACAGAAAAAGCGGGTAGTGCATGCTCTCCTTTTCCATGCACCTGATCGTAATAAACCACTCCTCCTACACCGGCACGCTTATATGCCTCCAAATCTGCAGTAATTCCTTCACGAGTCGTTTCTGTCTCACCATGAACCACCAACCTTAGTACGTGCAGAATCTGCCGGATTGGAAAATTCATCCACGCTTCTTGATGGTTGCCGTAGTCTGCTACATCCGGACGAATGGAGAACATGACAGAATATCCTAGTGTAGGACTAACTACCATTACAATCCTCCTTAA
>ENA-OQJH01000136-OQJH01000136.1-human-gut-metagenome-genome-assembly--contig:-NODE-136-length-42751-cov-1.721448_pt1 | contig 42751 bp, 62 predicted proteins | sample MGYA00242597_ERZ504763 | MGnify/ENA primary metagenome ERZ504763 (study PRJEB26092, sample SAMD00036359) | human gut metagenome | host: Homo sapiens | study: EMG produced TPA metagenomics assembly of... | reverse complement strand
CTTGTAAATGTATTCCGCAGCTTCCCATTTATCATTTTAATGGTTATTGTTATCCCGTTTACCCGTATGATCGCAGGAAAGGCCATTGGTACAAAGGCAGCTTTAGTGCCTTTAACCATTTCTGCCATTCCTTTTGTAGCCAGAGTGATTGAGTCTGCTCTTCGCAGTGTAGACCATGGTCTCATCGAAGCAGCCCGTTCTTTCGGCGCAGGAGACCTGCAGATCATCTTCCGCGTATACTTAAAAGAAGCTCTTCCGGCTATCCTTTCCGGTATCACACTGACTATGATCAGCCTGATCGGTTACAGCGCAATGGGCGGTGCCATTGGTGCCGGCGGTCTGGGCGATGTGGCCATCCGTTATGGATACCAGGCCTATAAATGCCGTATCTGATAAGTACCAGTATTGTGCTGATCATCTTTGTGCAGGTGATCCAGAGTGTAGGAAAACTTATTATATAAGAAAATTATCATAAACGCAGGCTGAACCTTCGTTAACAGTCCAGGAAAAAAAAACATATATATGCATATAAAAAGCAGCCACTCTGCTGCAGGCCCTATAAATGGAACCGGCAGAGCGGCTGCTTTTTGTGCAGTGAATGAGATGATCCGGTAAGCCGGACCAAAATATATTTAAAAGAAAAATCCTCCGATCAGATAAACAATATAAGCTGCGATCCATGCAACCACACACTGTAAGATCACAACGGTCAGTGCCCATTTTCCACCCAGCTCTCTCTTAATAGAAGCAATGGCAGCCACACATGTGTATACAGCAGACAGAAAACTAACAGGCTGGCAGCGGACAGAGAAGTCATACTGGATACCAGTGTGCTGGTTTTTCCAAAGAGGATAGACAGCGTGGAAACAACGCTTTCCTTTGCTAAAAATCCTGTAATAAGGGCAGTGGCGATCCGCCAGTCTCCCAGTCCCATTGGATGCATTAATGGGGCGATCAGGCCGGAGATCATAGCAAGGATACTGTCCTTAGAGTCTGTAACAATGTTTAAACGTAGGCTGAAGGTCTGTAAGAACCAGATAGCAAGGGTTGCCATGAAGATAACGGTAAAGGCTCTCTGAAGGAAATCCTTTGCCTTATCCCATAACAGCAGACCAACGTTTTTGGCACCTGGCATACGGTAATTTGGCAGCTCCATAACAAAAGGAACAGCTTCTCCGTTAAATAAAGTTCCACGTAAAATAAGTGCCATTAAAATACCCATGATAATACCGCCAAAATACAGGCTATCATCACAAGGGTGCCATGCTCCGGGAAGAATGCTGCGGTAAAAAAGGCGTAGATAGGCAGCTTTGCGGAACAGCTCATAAACGGGGTCAGCAAAATGGTCATTTTACGGTCACGTTCCGATGGAAGAGTACGGCTTGCCATAACGCCCGGAACGGTACAGCCAAAGCCGATAAGCATAGGCACGATGCTGCGGCCGAAAGACCGATCTTTCGCAGCAGCTTATCCATAACAAAGGCTACTCTTGCCATATATCCGCTGTCTTCCAGCAAAGACAGGAAGAAGAACAGTGTAACAATGATCGGCAGGAAGCTTAATACACTTCCCCACACCGTTGAAAATACCGTCCATAACAAGGGAATGGATCACCGGGTTTACATTCCAAAGGATCAGGAAATGGTCTACCAGCGTGGAAAGAGCGGAAATGCAGCTGTCAAGGAGGTCAGATAAGAAACTTCCGATCACGCCGAAGGTAAGGTAGAATACCAGTCCCATAATACCTGCAAAACAGGGTATAGCGGTATATTTTCCGGTAAGTATCTTATCCATTTTCACGCTGCGCAGATGTTCCTTGCTTTCTCTTGGCTTGATAACGGAAGCATCACAGGTTTTTGCAATAAAATCAAAGCGCATATGTGCAATGGCTGCTGCACGGTCCAGGCCGCGCTCTGCTTCCATCTGGGTAATGATATGCTCTAAGGTCTGTTTCTCGTTCTCATCCAGGTTCAAGCTGTTTATAATAAGGGAATCTCCCTCCGCCAGCTTGGAGGCAGCAAAACGCAGTGGGATACCGGCGGCTTTTGCATGGTCCTCAATCAGGTGCATAATGGCGTGAAGACAACGATGGACAGCACCGCCGTCATCATTTACATCACAAAGGTCCATGGTTCTTGGAGGTTCCTTGATATTGGCAACGTGATGGCATGTTCTACCAGCTCGTCGATGCCTCATTTTGGCAGCAGAAATAGGAATGACCGGGATACCAAGCATTTCCTCCATCTGGTTGACCATAATAGAACCGCCGTTATCCCGCACTTCATCCATCATATTTAATGCAAGGACCATAGGGATATCCAGTTCCATTAACTGCATGGTCAGATACAGGTTTCGCTCAATGTTGGTGGCATCTACAATGTTGATGATGCCCTTTGGATGCTCATCTAAAAGAAAGTTTCGGGTTACCAGCTCTTCACTGGAATAAGGGGACATGGAGTAGATACCAGGAAGGTCTGTTACAAGGGTATTGCTCTTTCCGCGGATCATACCGTCTTTCCGGTCTACGGTAACGCCAGGGAAGTTACCTACATGCTGGTTGGAACCGGTAAGCTGGTTAAACAGTGTGGTCTTGCCGCAATTCTGGTTTCCTGCAAGGGCAAAGGTAAGCAGCTCTGTATCCGGCAGTGGATTTTCCGTTGCTTTAATATGGTATTTTCCGCCTTCACCAAGGCCTGGATGAGGCTTGGACTGTTCAATGGTGCTTAAGTCCGGATTCTGGGGGCGGGGAAGAACGCCGTCCCTTACATCTGTAATTTCTATTTTTCTGCATCTGCAAGGCGCAAGGTCAGCTCATAGCTGTGGATGCGCAGCTCCATAGGGTCGCCCATAGGGGCATATTTCACCATGGTCACCTCTCCTTTGGGGATAAGGCCCATGTCTAAAAAGTGCTGGCGCAAAGCTCCTTCTCCGCCAACAGACAAAATCGTTGCAGTTTTTCCAATGGTAGATCGCGAAGTGTCATACTAGGCTCCTTTGTCCCTGGTATATTATAGAAAAGGATATACCAGGGGTAATTTTGTTGATAAAAATTATCATTAATACCAATCTAAGGTATGACACATAAGAAGATTTGTCAAGAGAAGATTTATTATATAAAGAAGCTTTGATTTATAGCTTAAGATTTATTTTCCAACAGAATCAAATTCATCATAAATTTCTTTTGAAGGCTCCTTTGTAAGAAGGGAAACAATGACAATAGCAAGGCAGGAAAGGACAAATGCAGGAAGCAGTTCATAAATATTGAAGTTTCCGCCTAATGGGCGTACCAGATACTTCCATACAAAGACCATAACGCCGCCTGTAAGCATACCGGCCAGTGCGCCCTGCATATTGGTACGGCGCCAGAAGAGGGCGAACAGCACCAGCGGTCCGAAGGATGCTCCAAAACCGGCCCATGCAAAGGATACGATGGTGAATACAGAGCTGTCCGGGTTCCATGCCAGGAAAACGGCTACAATGGCAATTCCCATAACCGTAAGACGGGCTGCATTCATGGAAGCGGCAGTGCTCATTTTGATCTTTAAAAAGTCCTGGAGCAGGTTCTGGGATACACCGGAAGCAGCAGTTAAAAGCTGGGAATCAGCAGTTGACATGGTACATGCCAGGATACCTGCAAGTACAACGCCTGCGACCAGTGACAGTAAGAAACCATTCTGTCCAAGAAGATGTGCAAACTGGATGATAACAGTCTCAGACTGGGAGCTGGTGGTAAACATTGGGATAGAACCTGCTACAGAAGCGCCATATCCGATGATACCGATAAGAATGGCAACGCACATGGAGATCAGTACCCATACAGTTGCGATCCGGCGGGAAAGTACCAGTTTTTTTCTCCTCTTCGATAGCCATGAAACGAAGGAGGATATGAGGCATACCGAAGTAGCCAAGGCCCCATGCTACGGTAGATACAATAGAAAGCAGGCCGTAAGGTGCAGCAGAAGCAGTTGCCCTGTCATGAAGCTGGGTTATGGAGAGGTAACCGGCTAGAGAAGTAGCGTTGTTTACAACTTCGCTCCAGCCACCGGCCATATGGATGCCATAAAATACGATGACGACCAGGGAAATGGACATAACCACGCTCTGGATCAGGTCTGTAGTGGAAACTGCCATGAAGCCGCCCATAACGGTATAACCTACGATAACAACTGCACCAACGATCATTGCAATGTGATAATCGGTACCGAAAAGGCTGGAGAATAAGGTTCCGATGGCTTTAAATCCGGAAGCAGTATAAGGAATAAAGAAAACAAGGATGATGATGGCGGAAATGCACATCAGGATATTTTTGTCATCTTTAAAACGACGGGAGAAGAAGTCCGGAATGGTGATGGCATTGCATACGATCGAGTAACGGCGCAGACGCTGTGCTACGATCAGCCAGTTTAAATAAGTACCAATGCCAAGGCCGATGGCGGTCCAGCCTGCGTCTGCAATACCGGTGAGATAAGCAACGCCTGGCAGACCCATCAACAGCCAGCTGCTCATATCAGAGGCTTCCGCACTCATAGCTGTTACAAAGGGACCAAGCTTTCTGCCGCCTAAATAGAAATCATCTGCGGAATCACCGCTGCCTTTCTTGCTGAAATAAAATCCTACATACACCATTGCAAGCAGATAGATCACAATGGCTGCCAGGATACCAGCCTGTCCTGAAATCATAATCTTATTCCTCCTCGAAATAATGATCTCCTAGTCTTTCATGCGCAGAATGATTTCGGGAGAACATAATATTGAGGACGATTATAACATACATAAAAATAGACTACAATACAGAATGAAGTATAGAATAAATACTGTACGAATATTAATGAAATGTGACAAAAACCCAGTGTTATATAGAAAAAATAACTGTACGATTATAATAAATAAAACATATACAAAAAATAAGAATTAAAATAATATCCACAGCAGGTTGTACATTTTTAAGGAAGAAAGCTGCTTAAAAAACCCGGAAGGACCTTTGCGCTGTATTCCGTCAGGCATATTCGCCTGCACAAAGACACCAGTCATAAAGAAGGGCCCGTTCGCAGAGAGCATACAGCTTTACCATTTCATTTACATTGGAACGGCTGCTTAACTGGCCTTCAGCCTGACCTTTGGCGATGATCTTTCGCAGCAGTTTATAGTAAATCCGGTTGTGGTCTAACAGATGTTTTTCCCCATTGGTAGTCAGCTGGGTAGAATAAAGCCTTGCTAACAGGTCCAGGGAAATGCTGTCCTCGATCATATGAAAAGTTCCCTGTTTAAAAACAGCAGCTGTTCCATAGCAGTCATTTCTGGTGTCAGAAGTCCGGTAAGTTCCTCATATTTCTCATCAAAAAGAGAGCTTAAAGTAGAAAGAAGGGCATCTTTGCCGTCAAAATAGTGGTAAAAAGAGCCTTTGGAAGTACCAGAAAGCTCGATGATCTCTTCTACTGTTGTATCTTCATAGCCCTGCTCATAAAATAGCTTCCAGGCTGCACTTACAATGCGGCCTCTGGTGTTGCGGGTGGATTTTTTTGCCATGGGAGGTTCCTCCGTTTTTGTTTATGTACTCTGTATCCATTATACATAAAAACGGGTCTTCTGCAAAGAAAGACAGAAAACCCGTTTGAATGAAACACGATTATATTTACAGAACCATAGCAATCACAAAGTTATAAATAGTGCAGGTGATCACGCTGATGGGAACAGCTACCATGAGAAGACGGTTAAACAGCTCATTGCGTTCTTCCTCTTTCGGGGTGGAACCAAGGATCAGGGAACCGCCGGAAGAAAATGGACTGATAGCGCTGGACTGGGCACCAAGGATCGTGCAGGCAAATAATACCGGCGCGCTTAAACCTACAGAAGCAGCCAGATTCGGGATCAGCGGGAACAATGCCGGAGCAACCACTCCTGTAGTGGAACTGAAGAAACTCATGATGGCACCTACCAGGCAGAAAGCAATAGGAACCAGAGGCTTTGGTACATTGGAACCGATCCAGGTAGAAAGTGCTTCAATGGTTCCGGCTTCTACTGCAACAGCGATCAGCATACCGGCACCTGCGATCATGATAATGGTATTCCACGGAACTTTTGCAATGGCTTCTTTCTGTGGAGCCAGTTTTAATAAAAGGGCGATCACAGTAAAGATAATGGCAACCAGACCTACATCTACTTTTCCGCTGATATATTTAACAGCAGCATTTCCCGGCATCAGGATGTTTAACAGAGGGAAGATCAGGACAACAGCCATCATAGCCATCATTAAGGTAAGGGTAGTCTTCTGGTCTTTTGTAAAGCTTTCTGGTTTCTTAAAAGTAACACCTTTACCAATATTTCTGTTTTCTTTAAAGCCAAAACGGAAGATAGTGATCAGGATCAGGGAGAAGAAGATGGCAAATGCAAAAATCTTCATTTCCATATTAAAGGAGTCTACAGCTGCGATTTCAGGAGAAGCTTCATAGGCAGTGTCAGACAGTCCGCGGAAAACAACGCCAAGATTGGAGGTTGGGAAATTACCACCGGCTAAAGCACCGCAGTTAATGGCAACAGCACCGGTCAGTTTGTCCATTCTGGACTCATCGCAGATCACCAGAGTGATCGGAGCTAAAAATGCAAGAACGGTGAAAAAGTAGCTCCCATAACTGAAGGATGACTGCTACTGCAAACAGCGCATAAGGCAGAAGTCCCGGAAAATTGCGACAGGCGTATAACAGGCACCGGACATTTTCTCAAGGTTCCGTTGATCGCTGCAAAATTATAAAATAATGAAACAGATAAGATAACAAACATGGTACTTGTAGGCCAGAAACCAATGATCTGCTTTGGCTTTAATCCCATAACGAAACATCCGATGATGTAAGCAAATACAATACAGAAAAGACCGGTATTGATCTTGGTCCTGTATCCAAGAAAAATTGCCAGTGCGATTGAAAGAATAATAATGATACTTAACATGTGTTCCCCTCCTGATAGGTGTTATATTTTCCTGAAGCTTTTATTCTGCAAGCTTCTTATTCAATTCCAAGAAGCTTGTAAGGAATGGTTCTTGTCATGTGGTAAATATGTTCTTCCGGGATGCCGTGATCTGCCAGATACTGCATATATTCCTCTAAAGCCAGCTCCCAGTGCGGATTTTCGGTCTGACCGCCGTCTGTATCTACCATAACGTGTTCATAACCAACGGCCTTAATAAGCTCCAGATTGTCCGGGAGATTGCTCTTGTAAGCACCGCCGCCATATTCTGTGCGTAACACCGTTCCAGGATCACGTCATAATCTTTTACCAGGCGGATCTGGTCATCTATGCTCATATCCACTACCCACCATTCCGGATGAGTGATAACGATCTTTTTAACGCCGGCATCTTTGCAGCTTCTACCACTACAAATGCTTCTTCTGGGGAAACATGGGCTGTTCCAAGACTACGTCATAGTCACGGATCAGTTAAATACATCCACAAGTTCTGGAACTACCTTCCATCCCGCACTAATTCGATGCCTTTAGCCGGATCCTGGCCCATTTTCTCTAAATGGCGTTTTGCAGACTGGGTAGGAAGCCAGATCTCTTTTGCACCCAGCTTTAAGCCTTTTTCTACGGCTTCCGGGTTGATACCGCCGATGACCTTGTTCATAACAACGCCGCCGTACATGGTGAAACCGGTATTTTCACCGTATACTTTTTTCACGTACTGATTGGTGAGATAAGCACGGTTTACTGTAAAGCCCAGATGAGTTTTGATGACAATGGCTCTGGCGCCGACTCTGACTGCTGCATCTGCCAGTTCAAAGTCATCATAAGCACGCAGCCTTAAGTCTGGATTTGTATGTACGTGCATATCGCACACACCTTTCATGGAAATCTTTCCCATAATAAACCTCCAATTTGAGAGAATATTTTATTGATCTGTTTTTATCGCTTATGTAATTATAATAATCTACTTTTGCCAACGAAAAAATACAAAATATGCTATAATATATATCGGAAAAACCGATAGCTATAAAGAAAACACAGATTGGTCAGCAGGGATCAGCGAAACAAAGGGGGAAATACAGATCATGGAAATGAAAGAACTGGATTATTTTATTGCCATAGCAGAAGAAAAGAGTATTTCAAAAGCGGCAGAGCGGCTGTTTATGGCCCAGTCCAGCCTCAGTCAGTTTTTAAGCATATTGGAAAATAATGTAGGGAGTAAGCTGTTTATCCGTACTTCCCGGGGAGTGCGTCTGACCCAGGAAGGGGAACTGATGCTCCAGTATGCATATAAGACACTGGCAGAATACCGGTCTGTACAAAACGAGATCAAAGATATGAAACAGTTAAAAAGCGGCCGTGTGATCATGGGGGTCAGCAGTTTCAGAGGTTCTTATCTTCTTCCACCAGTGTTAAATGCATTCCGCCTGGAGCATCCGGATGTGAAAGTGGAGATCGTGGAGCAAAATTCCATGGTATTAGAGCAGCAGCTGTTGTCCGGCGAGATCGATATTGCCTTTTAGTTATGTCTGAGGCAGATCCCAGACTGAATATAGAGTGGGTCTTGAAAGATGAGATATGCCTTATTACCAGCCATACCTACCCGGTCATGGAGTTTGCAAGAAATAATGAGGATAATCCGGACTCCAGGATACCACAGTATGTGAATTTAAAAGATACACTTTCCTATGAATATCTTCTCAGCGATTATGATACGATCCTGGGCCGGGAAGCAAGGCAGATATTTAATAAGAATGGAATACAACCGATTGCCAGCAATCACAAGCTGTCAGCTTATGTCAGCAGCTATGGGAGCAGCAGGACTGGGACTTGGCATTTACCTATTACAGTTCCAGACATTATTTCAGAAATGCAGAGTTTTTATCTCTGGGTGCAGAAAGTGCTTTTATTGATCTGGGAATAGCACTGCCGCCTGGCAGATACCATTCCAAAGCGGCTCTTGCATTTAAAGATACGCTGAAAGAGGTCCTGCAGGCGGCAGATGGCTGAACCCTATCTTATTACAAAAATAAACGTTACTTCTCTTCCCGACTGCAGATGGCAAGTCGATGCTGGTATTGATATTTCTCCTTTGTAGCCATCCCACCCCGGATATGACGCTCGGATTTGTTCAGATCCAGGACTACTCTTGTCTGGGCGGCGAGAGCCGGATTGATGGAGATCAGTCTCTCCGTGCAGTCCTTGTGCACTGTGCTCTTACTGATCCCAAAGCGTTTTGCTGTCTGCCGGACAGTAGCGTTGTGATCTATGATGTAATTGGCAATGGCGACAGCTCGTTCTTCAATATAATCTTTCATGGGTTATCCCCTTGAGAACGTTTTTTACATCATATTAGGACAATGGGAAATTTATGCAGGTTCGTGTACAATCATCTAAAAGTGTCCGCCAGAAAAAAACATTTGTATTTTACAGACATATTGTGTATAATGTTTTCCGTTGCGTATTTTTAACACTTTACCAAATAGAAGGGAATAGGAAAAGAGTATGAAGAAGATAGTTCAGGCCTGGACCGGCATCAGCCTGGTGCAGAGGATTGTGGCTGGTCTTGTGATCGGTGCTTTATTAGGAATGTTTGTTCCGTCCGAAGGAGGGATCGCCATTTTAGGTGATGTATTTGTTGGCGCGTTAAAAGCATTGCGCCATTGTTAGTATTTTTCTTAGTTATCAGTTCTCTGTGCTACGCAGGAAAAAGCCACGGAGGCGTCATCCGTACAGTTATTATTATGTATATGTTCAGTACCTTCCTTGCAGCTATCGTAGCAGTTACTGCAAGCAGTGCATTTCCTGTAACACTGACACTGGTGGATGCGGCAACTGATATGGCAGCACCTCAGGGTGTAGCAGAAGTATTAAGAACACTTCTTATGAATGTGGTAACAAACCCGGTACAGTCTTTAGTATCTGCAAACTACATCGGCATCCTTGTATGGGCCGTTCTTATCGGTATCGCACTTCGTAAGGCATCTGATACCACCAAGCAGTCTTTAAATGATATTTCCGCAGCTCTTTCAAAGACCGTAACCTGGATCATCCAGTGTGCTCCATTTGGTATTATGGGTCTTGTATACAATACCGTTTCTGTAAATGGACTTTCAACTTTCACAGAATATGGTAAACTGTTAGCAGTGCTTTTAGGCTCTATGCTGTTTATCTACTTTGTCACCAACCCGATCCTGGTATTCTGGTGCATCCGTAAGAACCCATATCCGCTGATCTTCAAGTGCTTAAAAAAGAGTGCCATTACTGCATTCTTTACCCGCAGTTCTGCTGCAAACATTCCTATTAATATGGAAGCCTGCGCAGAAATGGGACTGGATAAGGATACATATTCTGTTACCATTCCACTGGGAGCAACCATCAACATGGACGGTGCAGCGATCACTATCACAGTCATGACACTGGCTGCAGCCCACACCTTAGGTATCGCAGTTGATATCCCAAGTGCCATTATCTTAAGTATCCTGGCAACTTTATCTGCCTGCGGCGCATCTGGTGTAGCAGGAGGTTCCCTGCTTCTGATCCCTATGGCATGCTCACTTTTCGGTATTTCCAATGACATTGCCATGCAGATCGTAGGTATCGGCTTTATCATCGGCGTGATCCAGGACTCTGTAGAAACAGCATTAAACTCTTCTTCCGACCTGCTTCTTTCTGCATCTGCAGAATTCAGACAGTGGCGTCTGGAAGGAAAAGAAATCAAGTTTTAATTTTTGATCAGTTTTGATTTAGAAAGATGAGGATTTATCCATGCTCAGCACCATTGAAACGATTAACCAGGTTGTGAATGATTTTATCTGGGGTGTTCCTGCAATGGTCTGCATCATCGGCGTTGGCTTTTATTTAAGCTGCCGTACCGGTTTTTGCAGATCCGCAAGTTCTCCTATGCCATCCAGACTACCATCGGAAGGATGTTCCGCAAGAGAAATGCTTCTGACGGAGCGCTGACACCATTTCAGGCGGTGTGTACGGCTCTGGCGGCCACAGTTGGAACAGGAAATATTGCCGGTGTAGCAGGAGCCATTGCCATTGGAGGACCAGGCGCTGTGTTCTGGATGTGGGTTCTGCCGTTCTTGGTATGTGTACCAAATTTGCAGAGGTAACTCTGGCTGTCTACTACCGTGAGACAAACAAAGAAGGGGATCTGGTAGGCGGTCCTATGTACTATATTAAAAATGGCCTTGGAAAGAACTGGCAGTTTTTAGCTGTCCTGTTTTCCGCCTTCGGTGTGCTCACTGTATTTGGTACAGGAAATGCCACCCAGGTCAATACGATCACAACGGCTGTGAACTCTGCTCTCTTAAGCTGCGGACTGATCTCAGAAGGGGCAGTAAAGACTTCCAACCTGATCCAGGGTATCATCATTGCCGCTTTGGTAGCCCTGATCCTGTTAGGCGGTGTAAAGCGTATTGGTCAGGTAACAGAGAAGCTGGTTCCTTTTATGGCGCTCCTTTATATTGTGTTATCTGTAGGTATCATCCTCTTTAGAATCCAGGCACTTCCATCTGTGATCCAGGCCATTTTTGAAGGTGCTTTTAAACCTGCAGCTGTAACAGGCGGAGCAGTGGGAAGCCTGTTTATGAGTATGAAAAAAGGCGTTTCCAGAGGTATCTTCTCCAATGAGGCAGGTCTTGGTACCGGCTCTATCGCCCATGCATGTGCAGATACCAGAAAACCGGTAAAGCAGGGTATGTTCGGTATTTTTGAAGTATTTACCGATACCATTGTGATCTGTACATTAACAGCTCTTGTTATCCTTTGCAGCCAGGTACCGGTAGGTTACGGACAGGCAGCAGGCGCAGAGCTGACTATTCAGGGATTTATTTCTGTTTATGGAAACTGGGTATCTGTCTTTACTGCAGTTGCCATGTGCTGTTTCGCATTCTCTACCATTCTGGGCTGGGGACTTTACGGCGCAAGATGTATTGAATTTTTATTCTCAGAAAAAGTCATTAAGCCGTTTATGGTAGCATATTCCCTGGTGGCTATTTTAGGGGCTACTGCAGATCTGGGTCTGATGTGGAATATTGCAGAGACATTTAACGGTCTTATGGCAATCCCCAACCTGATCGCCCTGTTCCTTCTTTCCGGAACAGTGGTGAAACTGACAAAAGAATATTTTGCAGGAGAAGGCGCTGGAAAATAACCAGAGTATATAGCCGGGGCAGCTGTTAAAGCCCGCGGTTATACCAGATATGCATGAATTGCATAGCAGATGAAACAAATTTTCATTGATTTTCAGAAATAATGAGACTATAATGAGCAACAAGGTAAGTACATATTTAAAATGATGAAAATCAGTAAGAAGAATTAAGAAACGGAGGATACAAGATCGTGGAAAAGAAAAATCTTGACTGGGCAAATATCGGTTTCAGCTACATGCCAACTGATATGCGTTATGTATCAAACTATAAAGACGGAGCATGGGATGAGGGAACTCTGACCGCTGACTCCAATGTTACTATTAACGAGTGCGCAGGTATCTTACAGTACTGCCAGGAATGTTTCGAGGGCTTAAAGGCTTACACAACAGAAGACGGCAGCATCGTTACTTTCCGTCCTGACATGAACGCAGAGCGTATGATGGACTCCGCATCCAGACTGGAAATGCCAGTATTCCCTAAGGAGAAATTCTTAGACGCATTAGATCAGGTTGTTAAGGCAAACGCAGCATGGGTTCCACCTTACGGAAGCGGCGCAACCTTATACATCCGTCCATATATGTTTGCTTCAGGTCCTGTAATCGGTGTTAAGCCATCCCATGAATATCAGTTCAGAATGTTCGTTACACCAGTTGGACCATACTTCAAGGGCGGCGCTAAGCGATCACCATCTGCGTCAGTGACTTCGACCGTGCAGCACCTCACGGAACAGGCCATGTAAAGGCTGGTCTGAACTATGCAATGAGCCTTCATGCACATGAAGTAGCACATGCAAATGGATTTGATGAGAACATGTTCCTGGATCCGGCAACCAGAACTTATGTAGAAGAGACCGGTGGTGCAAACTTCCTGTTCGTAACCAAGGACGGCGAAGTTGTTACTCCAAAGTCTGACTCTATCCTTCCTTCTATCACAAGACGTTCTCTGGTATACGTTGCAGAGCACTACCTTGGATTAAAGGTTACCCAGAGACCTGTTAAGCTGTCTGAGTTAGGTGACTTCGCTGAGTGCGGACTTTGCGGTACTGCAGCAGTTATCTCCCCAGTAGGCAAGGTTGTAGACCACGGCAAAGAGATCTGCTTCCCAAGCGGTATGGATGAGATGGGACCAGTGATCAAGAAGCTGTATGATACTTTAACCGGTATCCAGATGGGCCGTATCGAAGCTCCAGAAGGCTGGATCAGAAAGATCTGCTAATAAATATCAAACAGACAAACATAGAAATGAAATTTCCTGGATATATTGTTGTAACAGTATATCCGGGAGATTTTTTGATGAAAAACGGAAAGCGTTTATTATGTACAGTCTGCGCCGGGATCGTGGCACTTTGCCTGCTTTTATCCGGCTGCAGTATTCTGGGCAAAAAAGAGGAAAAGGTGCGGGACCTCACGATCACGCCTGTTTCTGACAGTGGACTTCCTCAGGAGCTGCAGACGCTGATCAAACAGAAAACATCAGCACCCTTTAAAATGACCTATACAACAGATGAAAATCTGTACATAGCTGTTGGATATGGGCCCCAGGAAGGCGGCGGATACAGCATCTGTGTGAATGAGCTGTATCTGACGGGAAATTCTGTTGTAATAGCAACGGAATTAAAAGGACCTGAAAATGGAGAGGATAAAGGCGTTGAGAGCTCCAGTCCATATATTGTGGTGAAAACGGAATTACTGGATCTGCCGGTTGTGTTTCAATAAAAATGCATGAAAATAAAAATGCGCTCTTTTTTGAAAAATAACATATGATATAATGAGCCTAAAGAAAAACAAGCGGCTGCGCAGCAGACATTTGTTTTGTTTGGGCCATTAACGAATGGACCGTCTGCGTAAGCAGACAGTAGAGCACGTCAGTGCGTGTCCATGAGTGACGCATTGCGAATACACCATGAGGGAGCCGTATTATGATATTTAAAGACATTTGGTTAGACATCAAAGCAGTACAGGAACGTGACCCGGCAGCAAGAAGTGCTTTGGAAGTTTTACTTTTGTATCAGGGGATACATGCTCTGATCTGGCATCGTTTTGCCCACTGGTTTTATAAGCACAAAATGTTCTTTATTGCCAGACTGATCTCACAGATCGCCAGATTTTTCACTCTGATCGAGATCCATCCGGGAGCGCAGTTAGGACATGGGATCCTGATCGACCATGGTTCCGGCGTGGTCATCGGTGAAACCGCTGTTGTAGGTGATAACTGTACGATTTATCAGGGCGTTACATTAGGCGGTGTTGGTACCCAGAAAGCAAACGTCATCCTACTCTTGGAAATAATGTAATGGTAGGTGCCGGAGCCAAGATATTAGGAGCCTTTGAAGTAGGTGACAACTGCTCCATTGCTGCCAATGCAGTTCTTTTAAAACCACTGGAAGATAATGTAACAGCAGTGGGAATTCCTGCAAGACCTGTAAAAAAAGATGGTGTTACACTTCCAAAACGGAAAGAGACCATGACTCTGGAAGAATATGAAACAATGAAAGAGCGTATGCTCCAGATGGAAGAGGAGATACGCCAGTTAAAAGAAAAGTTAAATAAGCAGTAAAGTTATAAAACACCTGTTGTCCGCATAGACTTTCGTAAAAGACTATTAGAACGGCAGGTGTTTTTATGGAATTAATAAAGAAGCAGATACATATGAACCGGTGGAAAGGAAATGCAGTGACCCAGATCACTCTGGATGAAGATTTTATTGTTCCTGATACACTGGAAGATATGGAACAGGTCATACTGGAGCAGGCTCATATCCAGGGGGAAAATGTAAAGACCCAGGAGGAGAAGATAACCGTAAAAGGAAAACTGGAATTTCAGGTTCTTTACAGAAAAGAAAATGGGGGACTGGAAACATTAGGAGGAAACATTCCTTTTGAAGAGACTGTAAATGTTCCGGGACTGGCAGAAGGAGATCATACAGGTTTAAACTGGATCCTGGAAGACATGAAAACGGATATGATCAATTCCAGGAAGCTGGGGGTAAAAGCTGTGATCACGGTGGAGATCCATACAGAGGGAGAAACATCCCAGATGGCAGCTTCGGACCTGAAGGAGACGGGAACAGCCGGAAGTTTTTCAAGTCAGACAGAAGAAATGCCCCCGGAAGTGAAAATGGGAAGTATTTCTCCTGTTATACTGGCTCTTCACCGTAAAGATACTTACCGTATACGGGAAAATACGGTCCTTACAGGGGGAAGACCGGATATAGAAAATCTATTGTGGAAGGATATTTCCATAAGCAGCCAGTCTGTAAAGCCGTTAGATGGCCGCCTGCACCTGGAAGGACAGCTTACATTATTTGTGATCTATGAAACAGAAGAAGAAAATATGCCGGTGCAGTGGATGGAAGAGGTGATCCCATTTCAGGTGATATAGAGATAGCCCAGGCACATGAAGGACAGATCCCCATGGTATCTTTGCGCCTGGCTCATGGAGAAGTGGAGGCGAAACCGGATCCGGACGGCAGATGCGGGAACTGGATCTGGATGTAGTCTTAGATCTGGATATCCGGCTGTATGAAGAAAAAGAAGAAATGCTGTTAAAAGATATTTATTCTAACAGCTGTCAGATCACGCCGGAGAAAAATGAGATGGGATATGACCGGCTGATCGCAAGAAATGTATGCAGACCGAGGATTGGGGAGAAAATACATCTGGGGCAGCAGGAGCGGATCCTTCAGATCTGCCATACCCAGGGAATGGTACAGTTAGATGAGATCGAACCGGAAGAAAACAGTTTGGATATAGAAGGAATCCTGGATGTGACCATTCTCTATCTCACCAGTGATGACAGTGCCCCAATCCAGTCTGTTTCCAGGCAGATCCCTTTTAAATGCAGCGCCCAGGCAGCAGGTATTACCAAAAAGAGTATTTATCAGCTGGATGCAGGAGTAGATCAGCTGACAGCTGTAATGACGGGAGCAGATACGGTGGAAGTAAAAGGTGTGGCAGCCTGGACTTTATGATCCTGGAACCGGTACAGGAAACGGTGATAACCGGAATAAAGGAAGAACCCCTGGATCTGAAACAGTTACAGGAACTTCCCGGGATCGTCGGATATATTGTCCAGGAGAAAGACTCTCTTTGGGATATTGCAAAAAAATTTCATACTACAGTGGAAAATATCGTTACCACCAATGAACTTCCAGGTGAACAGGTAAAAACGGGGCAGAGGCTGCTTCTGGTGAAAGAGGTGGGAGTGTAGGTGGACCGCCTGTGCTATGGAGAAAAAAGTAATGTAAGATAGATAGGAAATATGGTATAATCTGATGTGCGCAAACGAAAAAAGAAATGAGGTACGAAATGGATTTGAATTTTAGGCCTGTAGAGGCTGAAGATATGTCCAGCTGCGCCCTTTTTATGGTCTCAGGCCCAACAGGACCTGTGACAGCGTATTCCTGGACTCTTTTTATGGAAAGATTACTACAAGGTAGAATGTGCAGTCAGCGAAGACAAGGCAGTTTTATGGCTTATGGAAAAAGATGGCATACTTTCAAGCGCCATGCCTCTTTGCAAGGAAGAAGATCTTCCATATTTCTTCTATCAGATGGTAGATTATTTTGACAATGTACTCCATAAACCTTTCTATATTTCTCTGGCTGATGCAGAAGCTGTAGAATATCTGAACCTGGATCCGGAAAAGTTTGAAGTAACAGAATTAGATGATCTGAAAGATTATCTTTATGATGGAAATGCCATGCGTACACTGGCTGGAAAGAAGCTTCATAAGAAGAAAAACCGCTTAAACGGCTTTTTAAAGACCTATGAAGGCAGATATGAATACCGCAGGATCTGCTGCTCCGACCGTCAGGAAGTATGGCAGTTTATGGAAAAATGGAGACAGCAGAAAGTAGAGTCTTATGAAAATGAGATCTCCCTGGATTACGAGGTAGCCGGTATCCATGATATTTTAAAGAACTGCTCTGCTTTCAATGTGCCGATGGCAGGCGTTTACATTGACGGGGAATTGAAGGCATTTACAGTAGGAAGCTTAAATGAGCGGGAAAATATGGCAGTGATCCATATTGAAAAGGCTGATCCGGAGATCAACGGTCTGTATCAGTTTATCAATCAGCAGTTTTTAGTTCATGAATTCCCGGATGTAGCCCTGGTAAACAGAGAAGATGATGTAGGTATGCCGGGACTGCGCAAGGCGAAGATGAGCTATTATCCGGTGGATTTTGCAAGAAAATATTCGGTTAAGAAGAAATACTAAGATCATGAAAATGAGGATGAAATATTCCATTAAATGAGGCTGTGATACTGGGCAGAAAGAGGCGGATATGGTACGATATTTAGAGAAAAGTGAATATGGAAAATGCAGGCCCTTATGGGAAGAGGCATTTCCGGAAGACTCAAAAAGCTTTGCAGATTACTATTTTCCGAAAAACTTCCCGGCAGTAAGTGCTTGCCATAGAAGGAGGAAAACTTCTGACCATGGCTCACTTAAATCCCTATACCATTTCTGTAAATGGAAAAAAATGGGAACTGCCTTATATCGTTGGTGTAGCCACAGCTGCCCACCAGCGCCATAAAGGTATATGCGCCAGGTTCTTAATCAAATGCTCCGGGACTTAAATCAGGAGAAAAAGCCGTTCTGCTTCCTGATGCCTGCTGCAGAGGCTATCTACCGGCCATTTCAGTTTGCTTTTATCTATGACCAGCCGGTATGGAAGCCTGAGGATGAACCGGAAAAAGATCTGGAAAAGGTTCCTGTAGATCTGGCGGAAAAGTCAGAAGAGCTGGCTCACTGGCTGAATAACTGGCTTGAGAAAACGTTATGAAGTCTATGCAGTGAGAGACAGGCTTATATGGAACTTCTTAAAAAAGAGCTGGAAAGTGAAGCAGGAGAAGTGACGGGGCTGTATGAAAAAGACGGAAAACTTCATGCTTTGGAAGCCTGGTGGGGACTTGGAAAAAGAGAAGAGCGGTTTTATTACAGCATATCGGAAATAAAGCCTTCAGATATGCACCCGGCGATCATGGTCCGGATCACAGATGTAAGATCATTGTTAGAAGTCATTGGATTAAATGAAAACGCGCCAGGAGATAAATTTCAGGCAGTTCTTTCCATAAAAGATCCGATTATTTCGGAAAATGAAGGATGCTGGTTGTGGAAACTGGGAAAAAATGGAAGTACTCTGGAACGGATGAAGGGACTGGGGCTGCAGACAGAGGCAGATGAGGCAGAACAGATCCCATCTTCCAGCGAAGTGTTGGAGATCAACATTGACGAGTTGGCACAGTGGATCTTTGGGTACAAGACGCTGGAAGAGACATTAGGTGTGATGCCACCGTTCTGGACAGAATATGTGAGGACGCTGCAAGGGGTATTTTTGGACGAGGTTGTGTAGGAGGAAACGCATATGGATGAAAAATGGCAGCAGTTAAAAGACTGGATCAATGAAAGCGACAACATCGTATTCTTTGGCGGAGCCGGTGTTTCTACGGAAAGCGGCATACCGGATTTCCGCAGTGTGGACGGACTGTATAATCAGAAATATAAGTACCCGCCGGAGCGGATCATCAGTCACAGCTTTTACATACAAAATCCGGAAGAGTTCTACCGCTTCTATAAAGACCGTATGCTGTTTCCGGATGCAAAACCTAATGCAGCCCATAAAGCCCTTGCAAAACTGGAACAGGAAGGAAAATTAAAGGCTGTGATCACCCAGAACATTGACGGCCTTCATCAGATGGCAGGAAGCAAAGAAGTGCTGGAGCTTCACGGTTCTGTACACAGAAATTATTGCACCCGCTGCGGCCAGTTTTATGATCTGGACTATGTGAGAAACAGCGAAGGCGTTCCTACCTGCACCTGCGGCGGCCGTATCAAGCCGGATGTAGTCCTTTATGAGGAAGGACTGGATGACCGGACTATCCAGAAGTCCATTGATTATATCCGCAACGCGGACATGCTTATTATCGGAGGTACGTCCCTTGTGGTCTATCCGGCAGCCGGTCTTATTGACTATTACAGAGGCAACAAGCTGGTTCTGATCAATAAAAGCGTAACATCCAGGGACTCCCAGGCAGATCTGGTGATTTCTGACAGCATCGGAAAGGTTTTGGGAACAGTTGTTGGAAATGACAATGGATCAGGAAGATCCAAGGAGAAATAGAACTATGCCAGGAGAACGTTTAAACTACGAAGTAGGAGATATCGTAAAATTAAAAAAGCCCCATCCATGCGGAAGCAGTGAATGGGAGATCTTAAGAGTAGGAGCGGATTTCCGCTTAAAATGTACCGGCTGCGGGCACCAGATCATGGTAGCCCGCAGACTGGTGGAGAAGAATACAAAAGGGTTAAAGAAAAAAGACGAGATCACCGGTTGATATAGCGCCACAAAGTGGTCCGGCTGATTCCCAGCTTCTTTGCTGCAGCTGTCTGGTTTCCATTGCAGCTGTTTAAAACATGCTGGACAATGTCCTGGTTGATGCGGTCAAGAGGCTGTTCTAAGTTCAGGGAAAAGCCTTCTTTTTCGGTGGCTGCTTTGGAATGTGTTATCATATGCGCTTCATGGTCATCCGGGAAAAAGGCAGATTCTTCTTTTAATATTTTTTCAATGGTATCACGGGATATATAGGCAGTGCTGGTTTCCAGTACTGCTTTTTTAATATACGTTTAAACTGGGTGCGGTTACATGGATAGTCATATTCCATAAGAAGCTTTGCGGCACCGTCTTCCAGTCCTACCACCTGGCGGCCCAGATTCTGGTTCAACGTATCAATATAAAGAGCGGCTGAAGGAACAATGTCATTTTTCTGTTCCCGTAAAGGCTTGATAGGAAGAGGCACACATCCAAGCATATTGGTATACTCCAATGCAGCATGGGCATATGACCGTCCTTTGCCTGGGTGCAGGAAAAGATCAGACGGTTGCGGATATGCAGGTTGGTGTCCAGTATGATAGATAACAGCTGTTTCTGCCGCGGGTGGGACAAAACGCCCAGATTGGAGATGTAAATGGTATTTCCGTTGTCTGTAAAAGGAGAGTTGTAATGATTGATCAGGAAATTCCAGGTTTTATCATTTAACATGGAACAGTTTACAACGTAAAGCGGTTCATCATTAAACTGGCTCTTTGCATAGTGGAGATAAGCTACACGGTCTTTGCCTGTACCGATCTCTCCGGTGATCATAAGAGGGACTGAAGAAGAACCTGACTGATCCATGGCAGCGGCAGCGCTGCGGGATAGTTCTGTATTGCTGTAAAAGCTTTCAATAAAGCTTTGTAATGCCTGTTCTTTATCCATAATGGTGATGCCGTATTTAGAGTGGCTTAAAGGGATCTTGGATAACATGATGCGGAAGATGATATAAGGGAAATCCCCTTCCTCAGCCAGGCTGGAGCGGACGGAATACAGCTGGTTTCCCAGTGTGATAAAGAAAGAACGCCTGGAGGAAGTGCGGCATTTTCCAAGCTCTTTTTGCAGGCTCTGGATAAATTCTTCCTCTTTTTCATCATTGATTGTGGAATAATGGCAGCGGCCTTCCAGATCCAGGATCAGATACTGGTTGGAGCTGCTGCGGATCAGGGACTGCATCATGGCATTGGAATTGCACAGCTTCTGGTACTGCTGCCAGGTGCCAATGGCATTTTCCATGGCCTGTTTTACGCTTTCTGCGCTGGAGGTAAGAAGGATAGGCGTAAGTCCGATCATTTTTGCATGGTCATAAGGGATCATATCGCAGACTACAGTTTTATAGCCCTGTTCCTTCATACGGTCCAGAAGATCGCCGGAGCTTTCCAGTTATCTACGGAGAAGGAGAAAATATCTACATGGATCTGGAGAAGATCGCAGAGGTTTTTTGCGATGACAGTCAAAGACTGAAAGCCTAAAAGGGCAAATTTAGTCCCGGTATTCTGGGCCATTTTAATACAGCGCAGTACATCATAATAGCCAATACCAATATCAATGACCGGGATATGCACAGACTGGGAGATCATCTTGGCTGTGTTTGCACGGGAGATGATAACGTCATAATGTTCGCTGTAGCGTTTTGCAAGGGCAAGTCCCTGTTCCATGCTTCCTGCATAGGCGGTAAATTCGATCTCAGGGTATTGCAGGGCACATTGTTTCATAAGAGTGGCAAGTCCTTTATAGGGAGCAATTCCAGTATACGGATTTTTTATCATTTAAGTCACCTCACATTTATAAATGTTACAAATTTAAACATATTATACAATAAATTCATTGAAATAGAAAGACAAAAGCGTGTAGAATATAAAACGAATGAGAAAATCTAAAAAAAATATGAACTCTCACAAAAGTGTTTCAAAAATGAACAATTAGAAAGGCGGTGAAATGGTTGGAAGAAAGATACCTGATCATTGCAGATGATTTACCGGAGCCAATGATACCGGAGTCCAGCTGCGCAGAAGAGGTTTTCCAACAGAAGTGCTGTTTTGCGGAAAGCCGATGGGTGCAGACAGATCCATTGTCATTGATACAGAGTCCAGAACAGTTCATCCTGATCATGCATATGAGATAGTGTCCCATGCGCTGGAAGATGTGGATTTTGACAGCTTCCGCTATGTGATCAAAAAAGTTGATTCCACCATGAGAGGAAATATTGCAGCAGAGATCAAGGCAGTAGATGAACATTTCAAACCGGAATTAATGATCTTTGCACCGGCTCTTCCGGATTTAAAGAGAACGACTGTAGATGGGGTGCAGTGTTTAAACGGCGTAGAGATCTGCCGCACGGAGCTTGCCAGCGACCCTAAGAACCCGGTAGTAGAAGATAATCTGGTACGGATGCTGGGAAGATATTATGAAGAAAAGGTCATTTTAAAGAGACTTCCGGATGTGAGAAGTGATGATCTTGACTTTACAGAAGGCCGCATTTATGTATGCGATGCAGACTGCAATGATGACTTAAAGAAAGTTTTAAAGGCAGTTGCAAAGACAGGAAAGAAGGTACTTATATTGGTACCGCAGGTCTGGCAGATAACCTGATGGAACTGGAACGTCCGTCACTTCCGGCACTGGGAGTAGTTGCAAGCGTAAGCACCGTGACCAACCGGCAGATGAAATACTGTGAGGAAGCGGGTATCAAGATGGTAAAGCTTCCGATGCATGATATTCTGTCCGGAAAAGAGGATACAGAGTCTTATCTGAAAGAAGTGGTAGATTCTTTAAAGGCAGGTAAAGATACCATTCTTCTTACTAATACAGCCTATGACAGAAGCGAACTGGAGCTTTCCTTTGAAGCCGGTGAGGCGTTAGGACTTGGCCCTGTAGAGACTGGTGATAAGGTACGTTCCATAGTTGGCCGTCTGGCAATGGAAATCCTGGAACAGGTAAAGGTTTCCGGTGTATTTCTTACAGGTGGTGATACAGCCCTTGGAATGCTGATGAACATTGAAGCAGACGGTTCACAGATCCTTTCTGAGATCCGCGTAGGTATCCCGTTAGTCCGGGTAAAAGGCGGAAAGTACAGAAGGAATGAAGCTGGTAACAAAGGCAGGTGCTTTTGGAGCTGATGATGCAGCTGCATTTGCATTGCGTAAGATCAAAGAAGCATAAAAACAACTTAAAACTTAACGATCCAATCATTCATTTAAAACAGGAGGAAGCAGAGATGAAAGAATTTTTATTACCTTATGGAAAAGAAAAATTAACAGCAAAGATCGAGGATGAGCATCTGGCAGGTGTGCTGTTATCTGAACTTCACAGCTACAAGGCGCCAAAGAGCGGGCAGAGCTGGTTCAGGATGCTTTGGAGCATCCAATCGGAACTCCAAGACTGTGCGATATGGCAGTTGGAAAGAAAAAGGTAGTTGTTATTTCTTCTGACCATACAAGACCTGTTCCAAGCCACATCATGATGCCTCTGATCTTAGCTGAGATCCGTAAGGGCAATCCTGATGCTGATATTACCATTCTTATTTCAACCGGTCTTCACAGAACAACTACCAAAGAAGAGCTGGCAGCAAAATTTGGTCCTGAGATCATGGCAAATGAGAAGATCGTAGTTCATGATTGCGATGACAAGGACAACCTGGTATACCTTGGCAAGCTTCCATCCGGCGGCAATCTGATCATTAACCGTCTGGCAGCAGAAGCAGACCTGTTAGTAGCAGAAGGCTTTATTGAGCCACACTTCTTCGCAGGTTTCTCCGGCGGCAGAAAGAGTATTCTTCCTGGTGTTGCAAGCCGTGAGACTGTTATGTACAACCACAACTCCGGATTTATTAATGATCCTCATGCACGTACCGGTGTTGTTGAAGGAAACCCGATCCACAATGATATGCTGTATGCAGCAAGAGCAGCAAGACTGGATTTCATCGTAAATGTAGTTATTGATGCAGCACATGATCCTATTTTTGCAGTAGCTGGTGACTGTGATCTGGCTCACAGAGTTGGACGTGAGTTCTTAGCTTCCAAGTGCCAGGTAGATGCAATTCCGGCAGATATCGTTATCTCCACCAACGGCGGGATATCCTCTGGACCAGAACATTTATCAGTCTGTAAAGGGTATGACCGCAGCTGAGGCAACTGTAAAGGAAGGCGGCGTTATCATCATGCTTTCCAAGGCAGCTGATGGACACGGCGGAAAATACTTCCATGAGACTTCCGTGATGAGAAGGATCTGAACCGTATGATGAAGACCTTCCTTGACAGAAAACCGGAAGAGACCATTATCGACCAGTGGCAGTCCCAGATCTTTGCAAGACTGCTGTTAAAGGCAACCGTAGTATTTGTATCTTCCTGCGATGACCAGTTAGTAGAAGACCTGCATATGGTTCCTGCACACAGCATGGAAGAAGCTTTGGAGAAGGCAAAAGCCATCGTTAAGAAGGATGACTACAAGGTAACTGTTATCCCGGATGGTGTATCTGTTATCGTCAGAGAGTAATTGATCAACTTTGAACTCTGAATTGTCTGGAAGCAGGCTTTCTGGTGTGTTTCCAGACAGATGAAATAAATGTACTCCCGGAGTCTTTCTCGCAAGATCAGGTACAGAAAGATTCCGAGAGAACATATAAAGAAAAAGGAGAAAGACAGACATGAAATTTGTTCTCATTCCTGATTCATTTAAGGGAACCTTAAGTTCTGAGCAGATCTGCGAGATTGCAAAGGAAAAAGTAGAAAAACATTTTCCTGGAGCTGAAACAGCCTGCGTTCCTGTAGCAGACGGCGGCGAAGGCTCTGTAGATGCATTTATTACCGCTTTAGGCGGCAGCAAGGTAACTGTAAAGGTTAAAAACCCATATTTTGAAGATATGGACTCCTACTACGGTCTGATCAACGAAGGCAAGACAGCAGTCATTGAAATGGCTTCCTGCGCAGGACTTCCATTAGTAGAAGACCGCAAGGACCCAAGAAAGACCACTACATATGGCGTTGGACAGCTGATCTTAGCAGCAGCTGAAAGCGGCGTAGAAAAGATCATCGTAGGACTGGGCGGATCCAGTACTAATGACGGTGGTTGCGGTGCAGCAGCAGCAGTTGGCGTTAAATTCTATGACAGAGACGGAAAGGAATTCGTTCCAACCGGCGGAACCACCGCAGATATCTGTAAGATCGACTTAAGCGGCAAGGCAGAGATCTTAAATAAAGTTGAGATCGTTACCATGTGTGATATTGATAACCCAATGTACGGACCAACCGGCGCATCCCACATCTTCGGACCTCAGAAGGGTGCAGATGAGGCAATGGTACTGGAACTGGATGAAGGTATCAAGAACTTAAGCCGTGCTATTACAGAAGCCATCGGCAAGGATATCAGTGAAGTTCCTGGAACCGGTGCAGCAGGCGCTATGGGCGCAGGCATGATCGCTTTCTTTGGCTCCCGTCTGCAGATGGTATCCAGACGGTTCTGGACACTGTAAGTTTGACGAATGATCAGTGATGCTGATTATATTATCACCGGTGAAGGAAAGCTGGATTCCCAGAGCCTTCGCGGCAAAGTTGTGATCGGTATTGCAGAGCGTGCAAAGAAACAGGATAAAAATGTGATCGCTGTTGTAGGCGGTGCAGATGATGCAGAGATCGATAAGGCATACGAAATGGGTGTAACTGCCGTATTCCCTATCAACCGTTTGCCTCAGGACTTCTCCATAAGCCGTCATCACAGCAAGGAGAACCTGGCTTATACAGTAGATAACGTTTTAAGACTGATCGCTGCAAAATAAAAAATATAATTTAACATAAGGGGGATACTAGAATGAACATTCTGAAAAGCGTGAAAAAAATTCCTGGTGGTTTAATGGTAGTTCCGTTGCTGTTAGGTGCAATTATTAATACATTTTTTGGCGGTACGATCTGGACCATGTTTGATGGTACATTTACTACATACCTTTGGAAATCAGGTGCAATGCCGATCCTGGCAGTGTTCATTTTCTGTAATGCAACAACTATCAACTTCAAAAAGCAGGCGTTACCGTTTATAAAGGCGTTGTAATTACCGCTGTCAAAGTTGGTGTTGGTATTATCATTGGTCTGATCTGTGGTAAGCTGTTTGGCGAAGCAGGTTTCCTGGGACTGTCCACACTGGCGATCGTAGGTGCCTGGCAAACTCCAATGGTGGTCTGTACGCAGCATTAGCTGGTGAGTACGGTGATGCAACAGACGTAGGTGCTGTTTCTATCCTTTCTATCAACGATGGTCCTTTCTTCACCATGGTAGCTTTAGGTGCTGCTGGTGTTGCAAAGATCCCAATGTCCGTACTTGTAGGCTGTATCATTCCTGTAATCGTTGGTTGTATCATGGGTAACTTAGATGAAGACATCCGTAAGTTCTGCGAACCAGGTGCTTCTATGCTGATCCCGTTCTTCGCATTCCCTCTGGGCGCTGGCTTAAACATCATGAACCTGATCAAGGCAGGTGGCCCTGGAATCCTTTTAGGTGTTGGCTGTACTCTTATTACAGGTCTGGTTGGATACCTTGTATACAAGCTGTTAAGAATGGATCATCCGGAAGTTGGTGGTGCTATTGGTACAACAGCAGGAAACGCAGCAGCAACTCCTGCATCTGTAGCAGCTGTAGATGCAACTTTACTGGCAGTATCTGAAGCAGCAACTGCTCAGATCACAGCAGCTATCATCGTAACCGCTATCTGCTGCCCGATCCTTGTATCATGGCTCCATAAGCTTGAGGATAAGCGCAGAGCAGCAAAATAAGTAAATAGATAATAAAAGAATAAGTACAGCTGGTTTGGCTGTAAGATAAGTGGGACCGGGTGGAAGCATCCGGTCCTGTTTGTTACAGAAATGCCGACCGCCTGCGTCAGCGGGCGTGTCTGAGTAGGAAATCTAAGCATATGACATACTATTTTCAATAAAGTATGGTATATTGAATACAGAAAATTTTATTATTCCATTTTTCAGGAGGCAGATATGAGCGAAAAGAAGATCGTAGGTATTACCATGGGAGATCCGGCCAGTATCGGACCGGAGATTACTGTAAAAGCATTTGCAGACAAGTCCTTATATGACCTGTGTAACCCGGTAGTAGTAGGGGATGCCTGCGTAATGGAAGCAGCACTTCCTATTGTAGGACATACAGAAATGAAGATCCATGCCATTAAGGATGTTTCTGAAGCAAAATATGAATATGGAACCATTGATGTGCTGGATATGGGTCTGGTTGACATGGCACAGTTAAAAAGAGGGGAAGTTTCCGCTATGTGCGGAGATGCCGCTTTTAAATACGTAACAAAGGTTATTGAACTGGCAATGGATAAGAAGGTAGATGCTACTGTTACCAATGCTTTTAATAAAGAAGCTGTAAACCTGGCAGGACATCATTATTCCGGACATACAGAGATCTACGCAGATATGACCGGCACCAAGAACTATACCATGATGCTGGCACATGAAAATCTGCGAGTAGTCCATGTTTCCACCCATGTTTCCCTGCGTGAAGCCTGCGACCGTGTAAAGAAGCAGAGAGTATTAGACGTGATCCGTATTGCAGACAAGGCATGCAAGGATCTGGGCATCAAGGAGCCAAAGATCGGCGTAGCAGGCCTGAACCCACACAGTGGTGAGCACGGCCTGTTTGGAAGAGAAGAGATCGATGAGATCATCCCTGCAATTGAGGCAGCAAAGGCAGAAGGCATCAATGCAGACGGACCTGTACCGCCTGATACTGTAATTCTCCAAAGCAAGAGGCGGCTGGTATGACATCGTAGTTGCCATGTATCACGACCAGGGCCATATCCCGTTAAAGGTAGTAGGTTTTGTATACAACCATGAAAAGAAAGCATGGGATGCAGTGGCAGGTGTAAATATCACTTTAGGACTGCCGATCATCCGCGTATCCGTAGACCACGGAACTGCATTTGACCAGGCCGGAACCGGTACAGCAAGTGAATTAAGCCTCAGAAATTCTATTGAATATGCGGTAATGTTTGCGAATAATAAAAATTAAGTATGTGCCGTTGACAAATGGCGGCCGTTATCGCAAAAAAGTCCTTAAAAAGTCTTGAAAAAATTGCAAAAAGGTCTTGCATTTAAAGGCTTTCTTTGCTAGAATAACTATTCGTGACATATAAAATCCTTGCTCCTGAAACTGAAAGCAGGGGCCAGAGACCACAAGGAGGTAAAACAAGATGAACAAGTACGAATTAACCGTTGTTCTGAATGTGAAGCTTGAAGACGAAGAGCGTGCAGCAGCAATCGAAAAGGTAAAAGGTTACATCACCCGTTTCGGTGGCACTGTGACCAACGTAGATGAGTGGGGTAAGAAGAGACTTGCTTATGAGATCCAGAAGTCTCATGAAGCATACTACTACTTCATCCAGTTCGAGTCTGATTCTGTATGCCCGAACGAAGTAGAAGCTCACGTTCGTATTATGGAACCAGTGATCAGATACTTATGCGTTAAGGCTGAGGCATAAGAGATACCCAGACCGCTTAAGCGGAATTGAAAAGGAAGTGTGACCGTATGAACAGAGTTATCTTAATGGGCAGATTAACAAGAGATCCGGAAGTAAGATATTCACAGGGAGAGCGTTCTATGGCAATCGCCAGATACACTCTTGCAGTGGACAGAAGAGGCCGCAGAGGTCAGGATGGAAATGACCAGACTGCAGATTTTATCAACTGTGTAGCATTCGACCGCGCAGGTGAGTTTGCAGAGAAGTATTTCCGTCAGGGCATGCGTGTACTGGTTTCCGGAAGGCTCCAGACAGGCAGCTATGTAAATAAAGACGGTCAGCGTATATACACCACCGAGGTCATCCTTGATGACCAGGAATTCGCAGACAGTAAGGGTTCGGCATCTGATATGAGCGGCTATGGACAGTCAGCTCCATCTCAGAGACCGGCTCCTACCAGCGCGATTGGTGATGGGTTTATGAACATTCCGGACGGAGTTGAAGACGAAGGACTTCCGTTCAACTAGGCTCTATTATGCCGGACATGTTCCATGGTTAATAATAAAGGAGGACAACACCAATGGCATTTAATAAAACAGACAGACAGAGGGCGCTAAGATGAGAAGACCAGGCGGAATGCGCAGAAGAAAAAAAAGTTTGCGTTTTCTGTGGCGATAAGAACGGCGTTATCGATTACAAGGACACTAACAAATTAAAGAGATACGTATCTGAGAGAGGAAAAATCCTTCCTCGTCGTATCACTGGCAACTGCGCAAAGCATCAGAGAGCTTTAACTGTAGCTATCAAGCGCGCTCGCCACATCGCACTCATGCCATATGTATGCGAATAATATTTGATTAAAATATGTAAGTATTTTGAGACTCTGCGTGAGAAATCACGCAGGGTTTTTTTGTACTACAATAGGAAAGTTCGACTTCCGTCGAACTCTTGATAAAAAGAGCCCGCACAAAGGCAGGCATGGCAAACTGAAGCGGTGTTTCGATTTGTGAATACCGCTTTCCGAAAGAATACAGTGAATATGTGGATTCCATTCAAGAGGGCGACCGAAAGTGTGAAGCACACAAATAAAACCAGGAACAAAGTTTTGAGACTTATTTATCTTATTAAACATGTGAAGGATGACGCTTTGAACAGCACGAAAAAGGCAGTTTAAAAGAGAACGGTCTTCCAGGAAGAAATGACGAAGTTCCTCATCGATTGTGAAAACACAATGACGATGTGTGCAGTTAACAAGCTTAAAGGCCATACTGGTAGAGCGTTCCTGGGAATACTTCACACCGCAAGTAGGGCAGAAGCGGCTTTTGCAGCGGAAGGGAACAAATTTCATGTTGTGGCAAGTGGTGCAGACATACATGCACCGCCAAAAGAAGGATTGCCACAATTCAGCATTTTATCGATATTTTCCATCTCAGAATCTCTGGATGAGGGTATATTTGATTTCCTCATAAATAGTCAGTAAAGATTCTTTGCAAGATATTCATAAGTCTATTATGTAGGAAAAGAGGAGAAAAAGAAGGATTTTAATAATTTAGTATTAATTTCAGGAGAAGATTTTATGAAAATCATCGAGTCCAAAACAGAAGGAAAATCCCCAGGGCGCTTAAGTGAAGACATTCTGGTGATCATGCCGGATTTCATTGCAGTGATCGATGGAGTGACACCAAAGTCTAATTTTACCTATGAAGGAAAGTCTACAGGAAGACTGGCAGCAGAACTTGCAGGGCAGGCAGTGAGAGAGTTGAAAGGAACGGAAGACTGCCAGACATTTATTAAACGGTGCAATCAGAAGTTTCATGATTTCTATGAGAAAGTGGACTTCCCTTATGACATCCGTTCAAAGGGTTTGCAGGCGGCAGCAGTTATTTATTCGGAATATTTACATGAAATATGGATGATCGGGGATTGTCAGGCAATGGTGGATGGCCGGGAATATCTGCAGCCTAAGAGAAGTGATGTGATCTTAAGTCAGTTTCGCAGTCTGCTGATGGTATTGCAGGTACCTGCCAGTGAGGCCAGAGCAAAAGTGGAACCTGGATCGTAAATGCTACAGCCTTTGCTAATAAAGTTGGAACTTCTTATGGGTATTCCGTGCTGAACGGAGAAGAGATACCGGATGAATTAATAAAAGTGATCCATCTTTCGGAAGGGAAACATGAAATCATATTGGCAAGCGACGGATATCCGCTGTTAAGGCCGACCTTACAGCAGTCAGAACAGGATCTGGACAGACTTTTAAAGGAAGATCCCCAGTGCTGCAGATTATATGAGTCTACCAAGGGACTGAAACCAGGTAATAAAAGTTTTGATGACAGGACGTATGTAAGATTTCAGGCGGGGACATTGTAAACGGTTTATTATTGTACATGCAATACATGGACAGCAGGAGTGTTTCAATAAGTAACACTTAAAAAGGCTGCAATCGGTTGACGAACAACTGCTTAGGTGTTACAATTCTATACAGTTTCCGACAGAAGCCGGTGGTTCTCCTGATGAACGGGAGTGTAACAAGAAAGATCATAAGATAAAAAACAGGATTTATAAAAACAGAATTTTGAAAGATAACCATACCAGGAAGGTGTGAATGCCATAGGAAGGGGCAGTTCATACCTTCTTGTTTTGTTTATTGAGAAGGTACCGAATGAAGTATTGATCAAATTCAGATATTTTAGAGGAGAACGAAAAATATGAAAAAGAGCCGTAAAGTTTTTATTGGCAATGATGGCAATCCTGGTGGCAGCAGGCCTTGCAGGCTGCGGAAGAGGCAACAGTGCTTCTGGTCAGCAGACAGAGAACGCAAATGGGCAGACGGACCAGCTGGCACAGGCGCAGACGGAGGATGCAGAAAAAGACTCTGTTATCGTAGTCATGGGTCCATCCTCAGAACCAGAGGCAGGTTTTGACCCGGTTTATGGCTGGGGCGCAGGGGAACATGTTCATGAACCGCTGATCCAGAGTACATTGACTGTGACAAATAAAGATCTGACCATTGGATATGACCTGGCTACAGATATGGAGACCTCTGAGGATGGCATGACCTGGACAGTGACCATCCGGTCGGATGTGAAGTTTACAGACGGGGAAGCGCTGACAGCAGAGGATGTGGCGTTTACCTATAATACGCTTCGTGATAACAGTACAGTAAATGATTTTACCATGCTGGACGAGGCAGAGGCCACAGATGATACTACCGTAGTATTCCATATGAAACGGCCTTATTCTATCTGCCATACACCATGGCGATCACAGGTATCCTTCCGGAACATGCCTATGGCCCTGATTATGGACAGAACCCTATTGGTTCCGGCCGTTATATTATGAAACAGTGGGATAAGGGACAGCAGGTGATCTTTGAGGCAAATCCGGATTATTATGGGGAAGCGCCGAAAATGAAGCATGTGACCGTTTTATTTATGGAAGAAGATGCGGCTTTTGCAGCAGTTCAGGCTGGACAGGCAGATCTTGCATACACAGCGGCTTCCTATTCTGACCTGACGGTGGATGGCTATGATCTGCTGGCGTTTAAAACAGTAGATAACCGTGGATTTAACCTTCCGGCTGTTCCTTCCGGCGCAGTGACCGCAGATGGTGTGGCAGCAGGAAATGATTTTACCAGTGACGTAAGGGTGCGCAGAGCCATTAACTTAGGCATCGACAGGGAAGAAATGATCCAACATGTGTTAAATGGATACGGCAGCCCTGCTTACAGTGTCTGTGATAAAATGCATGGTACAATGAGGCTTCTGAAACTTCCTATGACCCGGAAGCTGCAAAAACATTGTTAGAAGAAGCTGGATGGACAGAAGGAAAAGATGGCATCCGCGAAAAAGACGGCGTTCAGGCCGGATTTACATTAATGTATCCTGCAAGCGACTCTGTCCGTCAGGCGCTGGCAGCGGATACAGCCAACCAGTTGAAAGAACTTGGTATCCAGGTATCCATTGAAGGTGTAGGCTGGGATACAGCCTATGACAGAGCCCAGTCCACTCCTCTTATGTGGGGCTGGGGCGCCCACACCCCAATGGAATTTTACAATATTTACCATACAGCCAGAACAGTTCCTTTGCAGAGTATTCCCCATATTCCAACGAAAAAGTGGACGAATATATGGATCAGGCCCTTGCAAGCCCGTCTCTGGAAGATCCTATGATCTTTGGAAAAAACACAGTGGATGGAGAAAACGGTGTGACCCAGGAGGGAGATATCCCATGGATCTGGCTGGTAAACATTGATCATCTCTACTGGTCCAGAAAGGGTCTCCATGTAGCTGATCAGAAGCTTCATCCACATGGACATGGCTGGTCAATTGTAAATAATGTGGATCAGTGGACCTGGGAGTAGAGATATTGTGGAAAACAGTTATTGTGGAAAAAAGCCGGATGTTTACGGAAAATAGTTAGGAGCAGATAAGTTTGAAAAAGCAGGCTATATTTATCAGTAAAAATTTCATACGGATGCTGATCCTTCTCTTCTTCGTCAGTATTGCGGCTTTTGCTTGGTTTCCATGGCACCTCTGGACCCGCTGCAGACTAACGTAGGTCAGGCGGCTATGGGTTCCATGAGCGGAGCAAATCGAGCGTCTCCGCCTTTACTGGGGCGAAGGAATCCCGCCGTTAAAACGCTATCTTGCGTGGGCTGGGGACTTATCCGGGGAAATATGGGAATTTCCCTTTTATATCATCAGCCTGTGGCAAAAGTGATCCAGGTCCGTTTCGCCAGTTCTGTATGGCTGATGGCGGCTGCGTGGATCTTATCCGGAGTTACCGGTGTGATCCTTGGGATGACAGCGGGGGCAAGAAAGGGAAGTCTCACAGACCGTGTGATCTCCGCCTATGCACTGGTTACAGCCAGTACACCGGCCTTCTGGGTGGCTCTGGTGCTTCTTATGGTGTTTGCAGTGTGGTTAAAAGTCCTTCCCGTAGGTTTAAGCGTTCCCATAGGCGCAGATGCAGCCACCGTTTCTATAGCAGACCGCATCCGTCATGGTATATTGCCGGCAGCGGCTTTAAGTCTTACAGGCATTTCCAATATCACCCTCCATACCAGGGAGAAAATGATCCAGGTTATGGAAAGTGATTTATGTGCTTTTTGCAAGAACCAGAGGGGAAAGCATGAGTTCCATTGTTTTAAGACATGGGCTCCGCAACATGATCCTTCCGGCCCTGACCCTGCAGTTTGCTTCGATCAGCGAGATCTTCGGCGGCTCCGTTCTGGTGGAACAGGTATTTTCCTATCCGGGACTGGGACAGGCGGCAGTAAGCGCAGGTCTTGGCAGTGATATTCCGCTGCTTATGGGAATTACCATGATCAGTGCAGCGATGGTGTTTGCAGGCAATTTTATTGCTGATATTTTATATGAGATCATAGACCCCAGAATGAGAAGAGACGCAAAATAAAATCGCAAAACCTTGAAAATGGGGGATGAAAGGTAATGATAATTTGAAGAAGTATTTGAAACGGACAGAGGGGATAAGCAGCAGGCGTGTGCTTATGACGGCGCTTATGGCACTGGCGGTATTAGTGATCGGGGCAGTGCTGGTTGCAGGCGTCTGTCTGAAGGAACAGGCACTGACTACGGATTTTACCAGGAAAAATATAGCACCCTGTATACAATATCCTTTTGGAACAGACTGGATGGGCCGGGATATGTTTGTGCGTACCCTTACAGGTTTGTCCTTAAGTATACGCATTGGCCTGATTACATCTGCCTTCAGCTCCCTGATCGCAGTGGGAATGGGACTTGCCTGTGCGGCAGGCGGAAAATGGGCAGACAGCCTGATCAGTGGTTTTATTGACCTGGTCATGGGAATACCCCATATTCTGCTTCTTATCCTGATCTCTTTTGCATTGGGAAAAGGTTTAAAAGGTGTGGCAACAGGCATTATCCTGACCCACTGGACTTCTTTAGCACGATTGATCCGAGGGGAAGTGCTCCAATTAAAGGAAAGCCATTTTATAAAGATCGCTGAAAAAATGGGTATGAGTCCATGGCAGATAGGTGTCAAGCATATGATGCCCCATCTATTGCCACAGGTATTAGTGGGAATGGTACTTATGTTTCCACATGCTATACTCCACGAAGCAAGCATTACATTTTTAGGTTTTGGACTATCACCGGAGCAGCCGCTATCGGTGTGATCCTTCCGAAAGCATGAAATATCTGACTATGGGAAAATGGTGGCTGGCGCTGTTCCCGGGAATACTATTGGTGCTGGTAGTCATGTTATTTCATGTGATCGGTGATACGTTAAACAGTCTTTTGGATCCGTCCAGGCACATGAGTAGGGAAAATGAGTATAAAAAGCAAAAGATAGATGCTGTTAAAAGATGATCATGAAGAAAAACGCAGGAAAAGCATAAAAAGAGAACGCAGGAAAGTGCGGGAAAAAGGTGGAAAGGAGGCGCCGATGCAGATGGAAAACATAAAGATGTATGAGAAAACAGAAAAATCTGAAAAAACAGGAAAACAGAAAAAGTTTGAAAGAGAAGAACTTCTTCGCATCAAACATTTATCCGTTACATTTACCCAATATGACGCTGGTTTTCAAGAAAAACACTGCCTGTGATCCGTGATCTGAGTCTCAGTGTTTCACGGGGAGAAATGGTAGCTGTGGTTGGTTCCAGCGGCTCCGGAAAAAGCCTTTTAGCCCATGCAGTCATGGGGGTTCTGCCTTATAATGGAAATGTGGGGGAGATATTTATTATAAAGGCGAGCAATTGACCTCAAAGCGGATCAAAAAGCTGCGGGGCCATGAGATCGTCCTGGTTCCCCAGAGTGTTTCTTATCTGGACCCATTGATGAAAGTGGGAGAGCAGGTAGCAGGCGGGAAAGAACGGATCAGTTGGAAAAAGCCGGAAGGCACTGGCCGGTATGGCCTTGATAAAGAAGTGGATCATATGTATCCTTTGAACTTTCCGGCGGAATGGCAAGGCGGGTGCTGATCGGAACAGCGGTGGTGGAACAGCCCCAGCTGGTGATCGCAGATGAACCTACGCCTGGGCTTCACATGGAAGCGGCCCTGCGAGTGCTGTCCCATTTCCGTGAGATCGCAGATCAGGGGGCAGGAGTGCTTCTGATCACCCATGATCTGGAGCTGGCGTTAAAAACAGCAGATAAGATCGTTGTTTTCTATGCGGGAACGGCTGTGGAAGAAGCGGATACCGTGGATTTTAACCGGGAGGCGGCTTTGCGCCATCCGTACACCAGGGCGCTGTTTCGGGCAATGCCGGAGCATGGATTTGCCCCGGAACCGGGGATCCAGCCTTATGTAAGAGATCTTCCTGAGGGTTGTCCCTATGGCCCCAGATGCCCCAAATATAAGACCGAATGCAGCAAAGAAGTTTCCTATGTGCCCTATCAGGGGGGACTGGTGCGCTGTATCTGTCCGGGAGATGAAAATGAGATCTTACCTGGAATATTATCGGGACCAGCGGGATTAAAGGGACAAATGACGTCAGAGCAAATAACGTCAGAGCAGATGGCGTCGGGACAAAGGTCCGGTGAATACAATGCATGGGGAAAGGAAGGCGTCAGCTTATGAGATTAGAAGCAAAAGACCTGTCTTTCCGCTATCATAAAGGAAACAGACAGATATTAAACCATGTATCTGTAAGCCTTGACAGCAGTGACCGGTTGGGGCTTGCGGCACCCAGTGGTTTTGGCAAGACTACGTTCTGTAAAATACTGGCCGGTTATGAACAGCCAGATGAAGGCCAGGTTTTACTGGACGGAAAGCCACTTTCGGAATATAAAGGTTACTGTCCGGTACAGCTGATCTGGCAGCATCCACAGGAGGCAGTCAATCCCAGACGAAAGATGAAAACAGTTCTGGAAGAAGGCGGCGTATTAGATGAACGCTTGATCCATGGTCTTGGGATCGAGAAGGAATGGATGGAGCGGTATCCTGGGGAACTTTCCGGAGGAGAACTTCAAAGGTTCTGTATTGCAAGGGCATTAGGTGAAAAAACCAGTTTTTTTGCTGGCAGATGAGATCACAGCCATGCTGGATCTGATCACACAGAGCCAGATATGGAATTTTCTGCTGGAGGAAGTACGGAGCCGGGAGATCGGACTTTTAGTGGTAAGCCATTCAGAGCCGCTGCTTCAGCGAATCTGTACAGGACGGATCCAGTTGTAGAGTAGTTGCAGGACCTATATTAAAATCCTGCTGTCGGCAGATATTAAAAAGTATACAGATCCGGATATCGACAGAGTGTTTTGCCGGTGCCGGTGGATTTCTAATAGAATAATTGTGGATAAAAGGAGGAGCATGAAGCATGGATGTGCATAAGATGCTGGAACAGGTAAAAGCGGGCCAGCTGGATATTGCAGAGGCAGAGGCGAAGCTTAAAGATCTGCCTTATGAGGATCTGGGCTATGCAAAGCTGGACCATCACAGGAAACTGCGTTCCGGTTTTGGCGAAACTATTTTCTGCCAGGGAAAACCGGATCCGTACTTAAAAGAGATATTCCTGAAATTTTATGAAAGAGACGGGGAAGTTCTTGGAACCAGAGCCAGTCAGGCCCAGTATGAGCTGATCCGTTCTCTGGTACCGGCAGCAGTCTATGATCCTATTTCCCGCATTGTAAAGGTGGAAAAGCCGGATAAGGAGCTTGTAGGCTGTGTGGCAGTATGTACCGGCGGCACAGCAGATATCCCGGTGGCAGAGGAGGCAGCCCAGACAGCGGAGTATTTCGGAACAAAGGTAGACCGCATCTATGATGTGGGAGTTGCTGGGATCCACAGGCTGTTAAGCCAGAGAGAGCGTATCTGCAAGGCAAACTGCATTATTGCGGTAGCAGGAATGGAAGGGGCTCTTGGAACGGTGATCGCAGGTCTGGCAGACGCACCGGTGATCGCAGTACCTACATCTGTAGGATATGGAGCCAGTTTCCATGGTCTGTCGGCTCTTCTGACCATGATCAATTCCTGCGCAAATGGAATTTCGGTAGTAAATATTGATAACGGCTATGGAGCCGGATATATTGCAACACAAATAAACAGAATGGCGGTGAAGAAATAATGAAAAAAACATTATATCTGGAGTGTAATTCAGGAATAAGCGGTGATATGACCGTAGGAGCGCTTCTTGATCTGGGAGCAGACAGAAAGGTACTGGAAGATGCACTGGCAAGTCTGGGAGTAGACGGCTATCATCTGCATTTTGGAACGACGGAGAAATGCGGCATCAAGGCATATGATTTTGATGTGCATCTGGAATATGAAGAGCATGTACATGAGCATTGCCATGACCATGATCACGAGCATACTCACGATCATGGAGATCATGACCACGATCATGGAGATCATGACCACGATCACGAGCATACTCATGACCACGGCCATACCCACGATCACATGCACCCACACACCCACCGCAACCTCTACGACATTTACACCATTATTGACCGCCTGCAGTCTTCCGATAAAGTAAAACAGCTGGCAAGACGTATTTTGAAATTGTGGCAGAGGCTGAGTCAAAGGCACATGGCCTTCCAATTGATCAGGTACATTTCCATGAAGTAGGCGCCATCGACTCTATCGTTGATATTATCAGTACTGCAGTCTGCCTGGATAACTTAGGCATTGAGAAAGTCATTGTTTCCCCACTTGCAGAAGGTCAGGGCTATGTAAGATGCCAGCATGGCACCTTGCCAGTTCCTGTACCGGCTACAGCGAATATTGCACAGGCATATGGCCTGAAGCTGCGCTTTACAGAAACACCGGGAGAAATGGTCACACCTACCGGCGCGGCGATCGCAGCAGCACTGAGCACCGGTGCTTCCATGCCAAAGAACTATCGCATCGTAAAGATCGGTATTGGTGCCGGAAATAAGGATTTTGACCATGCAAACATCCTTCGTGCCATGCTCATTGAGGAAGAGGAAGAAGAAAAAACAGACGGCTTAGAGCTGTTAGAGACCAATTTAGATGACTGCATAGGAGAAGCACTGGGATATACCATGAACCTGCTGTTAAAGGCCGGAGCAAATGACGTATGGTATACACCAATCTATATGAAGAAGAACCGCCCGGCTTATATGCTTTCTGTATTATGCCGTGAAAGCAACCGTGAGGTTATGGAAGACATTATCTTTACCCATACCACATCCATTGGCATTCGTCGTTTCCCGGCAGAGCGCACTGCCTTAGACCGCAGAAAGATCCAGGTGGAAACAGCCTATGGAACAGCGGATGTAAAGGTTTGCAGCTATAAGGGAAAGAATTACTGCTATCCGGAATATGACAGTGTTTCTGCATTATGTGATAAACAGGAAAAGGCTGATTTTAACACGGTTTACCAGGCAGCAGCAAAAGCGGCGAAAGAGCAGTTATAAAGTTATCAACCAACAGTATCAGATGAAAACGCTACATGCAAATGAAAACTGCTAACAGGAGATACAAACAGGGGCGCAGCAAAAACAGATAACCGGGGAAGACAAACATTCATTACAAGACATACAGTAAAGGAGACCGGAACGATGGAAGGACAGAATTATTCAGTAAAAGAAAGACTGGAACAGTTAGAAGCACTGATGGGAAAGTACACAGCTGGCGGCAAAGACCTTTGCGTGGCTTTTTCCGGCGGTTGTGGACAGCAGCCTGATCTTAAAGGCAGCAGTAAAGGCAGCTACGAAGGATGGCAGCAAGGTTTATGCAGTTACCTTTGACAGCGACTGCATCCATCCTGTGATCTGGAGATTGCAAACCGCGTGGCAGCAGAACTGGGCGGTGTCCACAAAGTGATCCATGTAAATGAACTGGAACAGGAAGCCATCCGAATGAACCCGGTGAACCGGTGTTATCTGTGCAAAAAGCATCTGTTTGTAAATTTAAAGGAAATGGCAAAAAGCCTTGGTGCAGAGACTGTTATGGATGGAACCAATGAAGATGACCACCATGTATACCGCCCGGGCATCCAGGCATTAAAAGAGCTGGGAATCGTCAGTCCATTGGCAGAACTGCACATTACCAAGCAGAGGTAAAGGCCATGGCAAAAGAGTGGGGCATTTCCGTAGCATCCCGCCCTTCAACCCCATGTATGCAACCAGACTGCCGTATAACACTCCCATCGACTATGATGTAATGAAGCAGATCGAAGTAGGCGAAGGTTATTTAAGAGAGCTGTTAGGCGGAAATGTGCGCCTGCGTCTTCATGGAAATGTAGTGCGTATTGAAGCAGATAAGACTTCATTTGGAAAACTGTTAGAGCATGGAGATGAGATTGTAAAGACATTAAAGAATCTTGGTTTTGTTTATATTACCATGGATCTGGAAGGCTTCCGTTCCGGTAGTATGGATGTTGGCCTGGATAAATAACAGAAGCGGACAAGCAGGCATGTCGGCTGCATATGGTCATATGAATGCATGAACAGTAGAAGAATAGTAAAAAGCTCCCAACCCAATGATTTTGGGCGGGGAGCTTTTTGTTATAGGCTTTAGCCGGTTGAGGACATTGGAGTTTTTCGTGTTCCGAAAAAATGGAAATGTCCGAAAACAAAAAACCACCCGCTATGCGGTGGAGCCAACAATGTTATACAAAAAATCACCTTTCCGTTAGATAGAGTTGTTCAGGCTACTATGCTAAATGAAAGGAAAGGTGATCTTTTGGCAAATAAAACAAATGATATGGCACATACAAAATGGCTATGTAAATACCATATAGTATTTACTCCCAAATATCGAAGAAAGGTAATATACAATCAATACAGAAAAGATTTACGGGACATAATAAAAACTTTATGTGGATACAAGGGGGTAGAAATAATAGAAGGAAAATTAATGCCAGATCATGTTCATATACTGGTAAGTATTCCACCTAAATACAGTATATCACAGTTTATGGGGTATTTAAAAGGAAAAAGTGCATTAATGATGTTTGATAGACATGCAAATCTGAAATATAAATACGGAAATAGACATTTCTGGGCAGAAGGATATTACGTGAGTACAGTAGGCTTAAATGAGGCGGCAATAAAAAAGTATATACAAGAACAAGAGAAACATGATATAGCGCTGGATAAATTAAGCGTGAAAGAATATGAAGACCCTTTAGGGGGTAGCCAGTAGTACAAACACCCTTTTAAGGGTAGCAACGAGTCAAGGGCATAATAGCTTGAACGAAAAGTGAAAGCCAGCGTCTTTAGGCGCTGGCCGGTAACAAAGGCTTATAGCCGCTGAGTAAACCACCCGTTAGACGGGTGGTATTGATTGCTTTGCTTAGTGTGTAGCACCCTCAGCAGCTACAATATCGCTCTCATTTTCACCAATAGCAGCGATGGCAGCCTCAATACCTCTTGCAATATCCTGTAATTCATGGATGGTGCAGCCGGGCGGTTTACGACCTGGCTTGGGATAAATGGAACGTGCATGAAGCCGCCACGGACTCCCGGATAGTTCTTAGCCAGAGTGTAGAGAACACCATACATCAGGTGGTTGCATACAAAGGTTCCTGCAGTGTTGGAAACGCTGGCAGGAAGTCCGGCATTTCGCATATTCTGTACCATAGCCTTAATTGGAAGAGTAGCAAAATAAGCAGGAGCACCGTCTTCAAAGATCGTCACATCAATAGGCTGATTGCCTTCGTTGTCTTTGATGCGGGCGTCATCTAAGTTGATGGCAACACGCTCCGGTGTCAGGTCAAAGCGGCCTCCGGCCTGTCCTATACAGAGAACAGCGTCCGGTCTTTCTGCCTCAATAGCTTTTGCTACTTTATCAATGGATTTGCCGAAAACAGTAGGTACTTCCAGTTTTACTACCTGGACAGATCCAACGGTATCGGAAACCAGTTTTACAGCCTCTAAAGCAGGGTTGACAGGCTCTCCGCCAAATGGATCAAATGCAGTGAGAAGAAGTTTCATAGTATATCATCCTTTCTGAAAAAATTGTTGAAAATTATTTCCCAAAATATCCCAAAATATTTTGAGATTTACCCGGTAAACTTCGTTAAATATTAGATATAGTTTATGCATTGTATGCAAAAAAGAACAATATTTTAACGAAATGCCAGAGTATACATTAATACAATGTGAACAGCGAGCATTACCAGTGCAACCGGCAGCTGGCTTAAGATAACAATGTATTTGTTCTTTGTTTCAAGAAGAGCTGCAGGCAGAATGTTAAAGTTAGCTGCCATAGGAGTCATTAAAGTACGCAGTAGCCAGCAGTCAGGCCGAGAGCCCCTACAACCACCGGGTCAGCACCCTGTGCGATGAGGAATGGGATACCGATACCTACAGTGATAACAGAGAAAGCGGCAAAACCATTACCCATGATCATGGTAAATAAAGCCATTGCGATACAGTAAACGGCAGTAGCTGCAAACAGATTTCCGGCCGGGATAATGGCACTTACGCCCCCTGCGATCACATCGCCAACACCGGCAGCTGTAAATACAGAGCCAAGTGCTGCTAAAACCTGAGGAAGGATACCGGTAACACCTACATTGTCAGTAAGACGGGTACAGTCTTTTACCGCATAAACAGCCTTTGGCTGAAAAAGATAAAAGCAGTGACCAGGGCGATGGAGCCGGAGATACCGATAGCATTATTGGCACCGAGTACCTTTAAGAAAGTAGCAACTAAAACAGCGCTGACAGCCAGTACCAGCGGTGGGATAAATACGCTGTAGCCCAGTCTGTCAGCAGCAGCACGGGTTTCTGCCTCTTTTGGCATATCGCTTTTGCTTGGGGCTACACGTTTAAATGCAGTAAGGATGGCTAAAAATACAACGCACAGACCTGTGATCCATTTTGGAAGATAAGGTCCTGCAATAAAGGTAAATGCAAGGATGAACCAGAAAAGAGCAGTTGTAGTTCTGTGAGCACAGCTTCATCTTTTAAAGCCTTCATACCCGTTGCGATAAAAATAAGTCCGATGATGCAGTAGAAAAACTTCCGCAACAATAGTGCTTATGTTCCAGGTCATATTATTTATCCTCCTTTGCAGCTTTGGATGCCAGACGGCGTTTTAAGATCTGGTCAAAGATCAGGGCGTAGATCACGCTACTACAGCAGAAATCACGGCGATCGGAACAGACTGGCCTGCGATCTGGAGTGCGTCTACAGGATAGCCCTGTTCGCTTAAGGTGGATACGATCAGAAGTGTTCCGGAAGATCCCATGAAACAGTTCTGTGCAAAGAAGTTGCCATAGTTTTCGCTTCCGGCGCACATTCCCTTGATCTGGTCTTCGGATTTCTCATCCAGTTCCTTATACTGTACAACTGCTGCCGCCTGGGCCATAGGATTGATCAGAGGACGGATAAACTGAGGATGGCCGCCGATACGCAGGGAGAAAGCAGAGGCAAAGGTACGGATCACCTGCCAGATGGCGATCAGCTTTCCTGTGGTCATGTTCTTTAAAGAACGGATAAAGTCCACTGCCTTATCTTTTAAGCCATTTCGCTCACACAGTCCGATCACCGGCAGTGTAAGGATGAAAAGGGTGGCAGTACGGTTGGTGATAAATGCGGTGCCCAGTGTGTTCAGGATATCCATAGGACTCATGCCTGCAACCAGTCCGGTGGCAAGACCTGCCACAACGACTACAGCCAGAGTATCTAATTTAAGGATAAAGCCGATCACGACTATAAGTACACCAATTAATTTGATGATTTCCATAAATAAAAACCCTCCTAGTTAAAATATAGTATGGAGAATTGTAACATAATTATAATCTGCGGGCAAGGAGAAAGGCCTGGAAATCGGGGATAGAGCGGATATTGGGAAAAATTGTCAAAAAGAAAACGAAGAGTTTGTGAAAAACGTAACGTCCGTTAGAG
>ENA-OQJH01000135-OQJH01000135.1-human-gut-metagenome-genome-assembly--contig:-NODE-135-length-42814-cov-1.846019_pt1 | contig 42814 bp, 64 predicted proteins | sample MGYA00242597_ERZ504763 | MGnify/ENA primary metagenome ERZ504763 (study PRJEB26092, sample SAMD00036359) | human gut metagenome | host: Homo sapiens | study: EMG produced TPA metagenomics assembly of... | reverse complement strand
TGAAAACAAGGGTGTTGCAAGCTTGCTTGCATAAGCGCTTGCTTTCGTTTCCGAATATTCGGGCAGCGCCCGAAGCTTCGTGTTTTTGCCAAAAACACGAAGACTGCTCTTTTTAAGTTTATGAATAAGTGATTTCGGGGGGAAAATTACATACAAAGGAGGAAGGGCGATGTCAAACTTTGAACGTACTACCAGCTGGCAGCAGATCCAGCAGGGGGTGAAGGAAGCGGAGCGCCTGATCGTCAGCAAAGATTACAATCTTGTTATGGTGAAGGCCAGACAGACGTTGGAGTGTATGGTTCGGTATCTGGCTGAGAAGGCGTGTCTTGTAGATGGAGATTGGCAGATACCATAGATCAGCTGTATGAGGGACATTGGATCGACAAGACGACCAAGGACGATTATCATACCATCCGTATTCTGGGAAATAAGGCGGTCCATGAAAACGATAATACGGCCTATAATGCAAATCAGGCATATCAGCTTCTAACCAAACAGGTTTATGCATTTTCTCATGATTTTCAGGTGGCAAAGACCTTTACAGTACCGGTAACAGATACAAGACCGGTGCGAAATGCCAGAACAGGTGCAACCACTGGCAGTTCAGGTGCAGGAAGTGCATCCTATGGTCAGACAGGCGGGGCAAGACCGCGTACAGGTACCGGTGCAGGGCAGACTGCAGCTTCAAGAGCACAGTCATCTGTAAGAAGTCAGACATCCCCGAGATCCCAGACATCAGCCAGAACCTCTAACGGTACAGGAAATGGACCGCGCTCCGGTGCAGAACTGCAGGGACTTCCAGTCGTTCCGGAGCAAACGGAAGCCGGAGAACGGCAGGAAGCAATAGCAGCACAGGCAGCAGAAACAGAAATTCCCAAAGTACCAACCGCTCCTACAGCGGATCTTCCCGCAGCGGAAGGACTCGCAGAAGAAAACACAGACCATCACCTGTGGCAATGGTATTAAAATTCCTGATCCCGATCCTTGTGATCGTAGTCCTGGTAGTAGCGATCCGCACTCTGGTGCCGGGAAAGAAGAAAGCAGATCCGACCCAGCCGGAGACCATGTCCACAGAAATGACATCAGCAGAGACAGAAGCACCGACTCCGGAAGAGACCCAGCCACCGGCTGATGTATATGTAGTTACAGGAAATAAAGTAAATGTACGTACAGAACCGTCTACCAATGGCCGTATTTTAGTACAGTTGGAAGGCGGAACAGAAGTTACTTATGTAAAGCGTTATAATAATGACTGGACTGTGATCAATTATGATGGTCAGGAAGCTTATGTTTCCAGCCAGTATATAGCAAAACAGGAAGCAGAAACAACTGCAGAGACCCAGGCAGAAGCAGAAACAGCCGCTGAAGGCGAGACTGCAGCAAACCAGTAGTGTCGCTGGTTTGGTCAGTGTATGGCTGAGTTATTGAGAACTTTGTGCAAAACAGGAGAATGAGACCCATAAAAAGGTCCCATTCTCCTTGTTTTTGTGCATAACGCTTAAAAATTTCGTTAAATTTTTAATTTATGTACAATTTCGCTCTGTTAATTTTTGAAAAAAAGTAGTATGATAAAAAAAATGCAAAAAAGCAAATTGCATTAAAAAAAGAACAAAGAAAGGGAGGACTGTGACATGGATACAGTGATCAACCGGCTGTCTGATATTGAGAAAGCCGCCGTTTCTGTGATGGATGGTGCCAGTGAGCGAAAAAAGCAGATGGCCCGTGAAATGGAAGAGAAAACGGCGGCTTTTGATGCACAGCTGGAAAAAGAAAACCAGGATCGCATTTCCCAGATACGCAGCAAAATGGAAGAGGAATTACAGCAGGAGTTAAGACAACAATCAGAGGATGCCAAAGCTACGATGAAGCGCCTGGAGGCCACCTACGAAAACCGGCATGAGGAATATGCGCAGGCTCTCTTTAAAAATATGATAAAGGAGTGAGAACATGGGAAGCCTGATCAGTTACAGCGGCATTTCCACCAAGGTGAAGGCTATGGAGCGTTTCAGGATCCGCCCGGAGCAATTTGAGGCAATGGCAGACCTGGGATCTGTGCCTGAGGCGGTTCAGTTCTTAAGGAGTAACCCCTCTTATGAAAAGGCATTTTCCAAAGCTTCTGAGGATGAGCTTCACCGCGGAAAGATCGAGCAGCTGTTAAACTTAAGCAAATACCATGATTTTGCAAAGCTGTACCGGTTTGCAAATGTAGGGCAGAGGCGTTTTCTGGACCTTTATTTCATGCATTATGAGATCGATATATTAAAAACCTGTCTCAGAAATGCAGCGGGAAACAGAGAAAGTGCCCAGGATCTTTCGGGGTTTAAGGAATTTTTTGATAAACATTCGGATATGGATCTGGTGCAGCTGTCCCAGTGCAGGAGCATAGAAGATGTGATCCGCGGGTTAAAAGGTTCTGCTTACTATGAGCCATTAGAAAAGCTTTTAGAGCAGGGAAAAGCAACGCTTCCGCCTGTGAAACGGCTATGGATATGCTTTATTTCAAGACTATCTGGAAGATAAAGGATAAATATCTTTCAAAGGCGGAGGCAAAAATGCTGGCCCAGTGCTTTGGCACGAAAATGGATATGTTGAATTTTCAGTGGATCTGCAGGGCGAAAAAATATTATAACCTGTCGGAAGGTGATATTTATGCGCTGATCATTCCGATCCAGTATCATGTTACCAAAAAGAGATCCAGACCATGGCTCAGGCGGAAAACATGGAACAGGTTTACGGGGTGATCAAAAACAGCTGGTACAAATGCCAGAATATAGAAGAGCTGATGGATCAGGGCCTTGGAAATGCGGCAAAGGAGCTTACAGATAAGATCTATGAGCTTACCAGCAGGAAAGAGCCTTATTCAGCAGCAGTATTAAACTCTTATCTTTATTTTAAAGAAAGAGAGATCGAGCAGATCATAACTACCATCGAAAGATACGTTATGGGATGACAGCAAGGACATAAGGGGGTTAATGTGAAGTGATAGAGAAGATGAAGTTCTTAAGCATTACCGGCCCCAAGGCAGACATTGACCGGGTGGTGGATACCTATCTTTCCAGATATGAGATCCATCTGGAAATGCCCTGTCAGAGTTAAAGACGGTAAAAGACTTAAGACCTTATATTGAGACCAATCCATATAAGGAAAAATTGAATATTGCCAGAGAACTGGCAGAAAGATCGGCGGACAGCTGCCAGAGGTTTCAGAGACGGAACTTCCTACACAGGAAGAAGCAGCAAAGATGGTAGATGATCTGAACAGCCGGTTAAAGGAATTAAATGATAAGAAAGAAGAGCTTCAGGCGCAGATCCAGACTTAAAGCGCTCTAAAGACCAGGTAGCACCATTTACAGAGTTAAATTACAGCGTAAAAGAGATCCTGGGCTTCCAGTTCATCAAGTTCCGCTTTGGCCGTATTTCCAGGGAATACTTTGACAAGTTCAACAGCTATGTGTACGAGACCATTGACACGGTGATGTTTAAATGCCTGGAAGATGCGGAATATGTCTGGATCGTCTATTTCGTGCCGGAGAAGCTGGCAGACAAGATCGATGCCATTTACGCGTCCATGCATTTTGAACGGTGTTTCCTGCCGGATGAGTATGAAGGTACTCCGATGGAAGCGGAACATGTGTTAGATGACAGGATCAAGGCGTTAGAGGCTGAAAAACAGGAAGTGGAAGGAAAGATCCTTCAGACACTGGATGAAAATAAAAAAGAGCTGGCAGCAGCCCGTACCAGACTGGAGCGCTTCTCCGTCAACTTTGATGTGCGTAAAATGGCAGCCTGCACCAAGCATGGAGATCATACTTCTACATTCTCTGCGGCTGGATGAGCGAAACAGATGCAAAGAAGTTCCAGAAAGAGATTGAGTCTGACGCAGATACTTTCTGCATCATGGAAGATAACCACAACAACATTATGAGCACTCCGCCTACGAAAATGAAAAATCCGGGGCTGTTTAAGCCATTTGAAATGTATGTGGAGATGTATGGTCTGCCTTCTTATAATGAGATCGATCCTACGATCCTCATCGGTATCACCTATTCTATTTTATTTGGATTTATGTTTGGAGATGCGGGACAGGGACTCTGCCTTCTCATCGGTGGATTTTTACTGTATAAGTTCAAAAAAATGCGTCTGGCAGGCATTATTTCCTGCTGTGGCTTCTTCTCTACCATATTCGGCGTGCTGTTCGGCAGTGTGTTCGGATTTGAGGATATCATTGACGCAGTGTGGTTAAGACCTCAGGAAGCCATGACAGATCTTCCATTTATTGGAAAATTAAACACTGTATTTGTAGTTGCTATTGCCATCGGTATGGGCATTATCCTGTTATGCATGATCTTAAATATCATCAACAGCGTAAAGGAGCACAACACAGAGAAAACATGGTTTGACACCAACGGCGCTGCGGGACTGGTATTTTACTTTGCACTGGCAACTGTCATTGTCCTGTATATGAGCGGAAATGCGCTTCCGGCGACTATTGTACTGACTGTATTATTTATTATCCCGTTACTGCTTATGTTCTTTAAGGAACCGTTGTCAGCAATGGTAGAGAAGAAGGCACAGAAAATGGAAGGCGGCGTGGGAATGTTCATTACCCAGGGCGTATTTGAACTGTTTGAAGTGCTTTTAAGCTATTTTTCCAATACCCTTTCTTTCGTCCGTGTAGGCGCTTTCGCAGTGAGCCATGCAGCCATGATGCAGGTGGTTTTAATGCTTGCAGGCGCAGAGGCCGGAAGTCCTAACTGGGCGGTTGTTATCGGGGGAAACCTGTTTGTATGCGGTATGGAAGGCCTGATCGTAGGTATCCAGGTACTTCGTCTGGAATATTATGAGCTGTTCAGCCGGTTCTACAGAGGAAGCGGACGGGCATTTGAGCCGTATGGCAAGCATTAGCAGAATGAAGAGAAAAAGGAGAAATCAATCATGAGTTTATTAGTTAAAATGACATTAAGCGCAGCATTAGTATTAAGCATCGGTGTACCTTTTGGAGCATTTGCAGCAGGAGAAAAGACAAAGGGACGTTATAAAACAGCTCTTGGCGTAAACGTATTTTTATTCTTCGGTACCATGATCGCAGCAGCAGCTTTCATGTTTTCAGGAAATGCATTTGCAGCAGAGGAAACAGCAGCAGCTGCTTCTAACAGTGCAGCCGGAATGGGCTATCTGTCAGCGGCTCTTGCAACCGGTCTTTCCTGTTTAGGCGGTGGTATTGCAGTATCTGCAGCAGCAAGTGCAGCACTGGGCGCTATCAGTGAAGACAGCTCTATTCTTGGTAAATCCCTTATCTTCGTAGGTCTTGCCGAAGGTGTGTGCCTGTATGGTCTGATCATTTCCTTTATGATCTTAGGTAAGCTTTAATATGAAAATGTATCTCATCAGCGATAACATCGACACCTGGACCGGCATGCGCCTGGCAGGTGTTGACGGGGCTGTGGTACATGAGAGGGACGAACTGAAACGTGAGCTGGATAAGGTTCTGGCCGATAAATCCATTGGTATTATCCTGTTAACTGAAAAGTTTGGCAGGGAATTTCCGGAGATCATCGACAATGTAAAGCTGGAGCGGAAGCTGCCGCTGATCGTAGAGATCCCGGACCGCCACGGAACCGGCCGCAAGCCGGACTTATCACCTCTTATGTAAACGAGGCCATTGGACTGAAACTATAGAAAGCAGGTGAAGAGCTTGACAACAGAGGAAAAGCTGAAGCATTTTCAGGAGATCTGTATGACAGATGCAAGGGAAAAAAAAGTGCAAAAATACTGGACGATTACGCAAAAACTCTTGATAAGGCCTATGAGGAGCATACAGAGGATGCCAGGAAGCGGGCGAAAATGCAGGAAGAGGCTGAGACGGAAAGTTAGGGCGTGAGCGCAACAAAAAGCTTTCCATCGGACAGCTGGACTTAAGAAGAGAAGTAAGCCGCAGACAGGAAGAATTAAAGGATAAACTGTTTGTAGAAGTGAGAGATAAACTGGCGAATTTCATGGAAACCAGAGAGTATCTGGATCTGTTGGAAAAACAGATCGGGGCAGCTAAAAAGGTTGCCGGTGATGAGGCCATGATCGTGTATATGGATCCTTCAGATGAGGATAAGGCCCGCAGACTGGCCATGCACCACAATGTAACAGTGAAGATCAGTGAATATTCCTTTGACGGCGGTATCCGCGCAGTGATCCCGTCCAAACATATCCTGATCGACAGTTCCTTTAAGACAAAACTGGAAGAAGCGCGCCATGAATTTAAGTTTGACTTGGGAGGTAAGCAGTAAATGGCTAAGACAGGTGTGATCTACGGTATCAACGGACCTGTAGTTTCTCTGGCCGGTGATCCCGGATTTCAGATGAACGAAATGGTGTACGTTGGTAAGGAAAATCTGGTAGGCGAAGTCATTGGGCTTACCTCAGAGAAAACAACGATCCAGGTGTATGAGGAGACCAGCGGTTTAAAGCCTGGTGAGGTGGTAACAGGAACAGGAGCACCGGTTTCTGTTACACTGGCCCCTGGTATTTTAGATAACATTTTTGACGGTATTGAGCGTCCTTTAAGCAAGATCGCAGAGCGCAGCGGCTACTATATCAGCCGTGGCATCAGCGTAGATTCTCTGGATACTTCCAAAAATGGAAAACACATATGACAGTAAAGAAAGGCGACCGGGTGCTTCAGGGAACTATCATCGCAGAAGTTCCGGAAACCAGAGCCATTGTCCATAAGGTAATGGTGCCGCCGGATACAGAGGGCTATGTATTAGACGTAGTGGAAGACGGGGAATATACCATTAATGAGCCTCTTCTTACGCTGCAGTTACTTGACGGAACAGAAAAGAAGCTGACTATGACCCAGAAATGGCCGATCCGTGTGCCGAGACCTTCTGCAAAGCGTTATCCTGCAACCAGACCTCTGATCACCGGACAGCGTATCCTGGATACCATGTTCCCACTGGCAAAGGGCGGTACAGCAGCGATCCCAGGGGGTTTTGGTACAGGAAAGACCATGACCCAGCATCAGATCGCAAAATGGTCTGACGCAGATGTTATTATCTACATCGGCTGCGGCGAGCGTGGAAATGAGATGACCCAGGTTTTGGAAGAATTTTCAGAGCTGATCGATCCAAAGAGCGGAAATCCCCTGATGGACAGAACCACACTGATCGCAAATACCTCCAACATGCCTGTTGCAGCCCGTGAGGCAAGTCTGTATGCCGGTGTAACACTGGCAGAGTATTACAGGGATATGGGCTATCATGTAGCGATCATGGCAGACTCTACTTCCCGTTGGGCTGAGGCGCTGCGTGAGCTTTCCGGCCGTCTGGAAGAGATGCCGGCAGAGGAAGGTTTCCCGGCTTATCTGGCATCCCGTCTGTCTTCTTTCTACGAGAGAGCAGGCATGATGCGCAATTTAAATGGTACAGAAGGTTCCGTTACCATTATCGGTGCGGTTTCCCCTCAGGGCGGTGATTTCTCTGAGCCTGTTACCCAGAATACCAAACGTTTTGTACGCTGCTTCTGGGGACTGGATAAGAACCTTTCTTATGCAAGGCATTTCCCGGCTATCCACTGGCTGACCAGTTATTCAGAGTATGTAAATGACCTGTCATCCTGGTATATTGATAACGTAGATAAGAACTTTGTAAGTGACAGAAACCGTCTGATGGCGTTATTGACCCAGGAAAGCAGCTTAATGGAGATCGTAAAGCTGATCGGTGCAGATGTTCTCCCTGATGACCAGAAACTGGTCTTAGAGATCGCAAAGGTCATCCGTGTAGGTTTCCTTCAGCAGAATGCATTCCACAAGGATGATACTTCCGTACCCCTTACCAAGCAGTTTAAGATGATGGAGACCATTTTATATCTGTACAAGAAGTCAAAGGCACTGATCGCCATGGGAATGCCTATGTCCGTGTTAAAAGAGGACAAGATCTTTGATAAGATCATTTCTATTAAGTATGATGTGCCAAATGACCGTTTGGACATGTTTGATGATTACAAGAAACAGATTGACGCGTTCTATGAGCATGTGCTGGAGCGCAACGCATAAGGAGGACTTAAAATGGCAGTTGAATATTTAGGTTTAAGTGAGATCAATGGTCCTCTGGTAGTGTTAGAGGGCGTTCAGGGCGCAGCTTATGATGAAATCGTGGAAATGACCGTTGGCGGCACTACAAAGAAGATCGGACGTATTATTGAGATCTACGGGGATAAAGCCATTATCCAGGTATTTGAGGGAACAGACGGTATGGCCCTTAGAAATACCCATACAAGGCTGACAGGACATCCTATGGAGATCGCCGTTTCAGAGGAAATGTTAGGACGTACCTTTAATGGTATCGGACAGCCTATTGACGGACTGGGGGATATTATTTCTGATATCCGCATGGACATTAACGGACAGCCCTTAAACCCGGTATCCCGTGAGTATCCAAGAAACTACATCCGTACCGGAATTTCTGCCATTGACGGACTGACTACACTGATCCGCGGTCAGAAGCTTCCTATTTTCTCAGGAAATGGCCTTCCTCATGACCAGCTGGCGGCCCAGATCGTGCAGCAGGCATCATTAGGTGATAATTCTGATGAAAAGTTTGCCATCGTTTTTGGCGCTATGGGCGTAAAGCATGATGTGGCTGATTTCTTCCGCCGTACCTTTGAGGAAAGCGGTGTTTCCGAACATGTAGCCATGTTTATCAATCTGGCAAATGACCCGGTAGTAGAGAGGCTTATCACGCCAAAGATCGCATTGACACTGGCAGAGTATCTGGCTTATGAAAAGGGAATGCACATCCTGGTCATTTTAACAGATATGACTTCTTATGCAGAGGCATTGCGTGAGGTTTCTTCCTCTAAGGGCGAGATTCCTTCACGAAAAGGCTTCCCAGGTTATCTGTACAGTGATCTGGCATCCTTATATGAAAGAGCCGGTATCGTAGCAGGAAGAAATGGATCTGTTACCCAGATCCCGATCTTAACTATGCCAAATGATGATATTACACACCCGATCCCGGACCTGACCGGTTATATTACAGAGGGACAGATCGTTCTGGACCGTCAGTTAAACAGCCAGTCTGTTTATCCGCCGATCAGCGTACTCCCATCTCTTTCACGACTGATGAAGGACGGTATCGGTGAAGGATATACAAGAAAAGACCACCAGGATGTGGCAAACCAGCTGTTTTCCTGCTATGCCAAGGTAGGTGACGCCAGGGCGCTGGCATCTGTTATCGGTGAAGATGAGCTGTCTGCCATTGACAAGAAGTATCTGGAGTTTGGTAAAGCATTTGAGGAGCATTTTATTGGCCAGGCACATCATGAGAACCGCTCCATCATAGAGACTCTGGAGATCGGCTGGAAACTTTTACGTATGCTTCCAAGAGAGGAATTAGACCGTATTGATACCAAGGTTCTGGATCAATACTACGAGGAGTGAGGTGAGCAGGAATGGATCCAAATACATTTCCCACAAAAGGTAATCTGATCGCTGCGAAAAACTCCCTGAAACTGGCAACTATGGGCTACGGATTAATGGATAAGAAGAGAAATATCCTGATCCGTGAGCTTATGGGCTGATCGATGAGGCAAAGGGGATACAGTCTGAGATCGACACTGTGTTTAAGGCTGCTTATGAAGCACTGCAGAGCGCCAATATTGAGCTGGGCATCAATTATGTCCAGGAGATCGGAATGTCCGTTCCTGTGGACGATACGGTAAAGATCAAGGCAAGAAGTATCATGGGAACGGAAATCCCTCTGGTGCAGCATCAGGAAAAGCCTATGGAGCTGGCTTATGGGTTTAATAATACCTCGGAGGCGTTAGACATTGCCAGAGAGCGGTTTGAACGGGTAAAGGAGCTGACCATTAAGCTGTCTATGGTGGAAAACTCTGCATACCGGCTGGCAAATTCTATTAAGAAGACTCAGAAGCGTGCCAATGCGTTGAAGAACATTACCATTCCTCATTATGAAGAGCTGTCCAAGTCTATTTCCAATGCTCTGGAAGAGAAGGAAAGGGAAGAATTTACCCGTCTGAAAGTCATTAAGAGGATGAAGACCGGGTGATGGAAATAATAAAATGGAGAAGCTGACAAAGCGCCTGAATGGATTGAAATAGGGGGATACTGTATCATGTATACATTTAAAGATCTGGTAGAGATCACCGCGAAATTACGGGCAGAAGATGGCTGTCCCTGGGACCGGGAACAGACCTTTGAAAGCCTGCGAAAATATATGCGGGAAGAGGCAGAGGAAGCAGTTCAGGCAGTGGATAAAAATGACATGGAAAACCTTTGTGAAGAACTGGGAGATGTGCTCTTTCAGGTGATGTTAAACAGCCAGATCGCAAAGGAAAAAGGGCTGTTTTCTATAGATGATGTGATAGGTGGGATCTGCGAAAAAATGGTGCGCAGACACCCCTGGGTATTCGGTGGTGAAAAGATAAATTCGACCGAAGAAGGAGAGGCTCTCTGGCCCGGATAAAAATGCAGGAAAAGGCCAAAAAACCTTGACAAATTATAGTAAAACAGATATAAATGATAGGGTATCACAGACAAGAACGAAAACGGTCCGAACCTGTTTTTTTCGGATTCGGTTTAGGAGGAAAATTTGATGAACAAGACAGAGTTAATCGCAGCAGTAGCTGAGAAGGCAGAAATTTCTAAAAAGGATGCAGAAAAGGCAGTTAAGGCTTTTACTGATGCAGTAGCAGAAGAACTGGCAAAGGGCGGAAAGGTTCAGTTAGTTGGATTTGGTAACTTTGAAGTTAGCGAAAGACCAGCAAGAGAGGGAAGAAACCCAAGAACCGGCGAGACCATGACCATCGCTGCTTCCAAGACACCTAAGTTCAAACCAGGTAAGGCTTTAAAGGACGAGATCAACAAATAATTGATTTTATAAGAAAATTCGGTAATCCCCTCCGTGAACATTTGCATCATGGAGGGGATTTTGTATTAAAAGGAGCGACTTTATGAGATTAGATAAATACCTGAAGTATCCCGTATCATCAAGAGAAGAACCGTGGCCAATGAAGCCTGTGACAGCGGTCGGGTTATGCTTAATGACAAAGTAGCAAGAGCCAGTGCAGAGGTTAAAGTAGGTGATGTGATCGAAATTGCCTTTGGTACCAAGGCTGTGAAAGTGAAGGTTACAAGCGTACAGGATGCCATCCGCAAGGAAGATGCCAAAGAGATGTTTGAGTATCTGTAAAAACAGACCAATAAATAGACTTCGTCAGGGAATTCTGTGAAAGTTACAGGATCCTCTGGCGATTTTTAGTTGCCTGAAAAATTTTTTTAATCTATAATACAAATAGAGTGTCAACTCAGTTGTGTAGCAAAACTTTAAAATGTGTTTCTGATCTGAAAGGTTGGGAATGCATTAAAAACATGGAGAACGATATGGCAAGAAATACGGAACGTGACGAGAGAGAAGCCACGCGCAGAAAAGAACAGCTGATGAAAGCTGGATTTAAACTGTTTTCAGAGAATGGGATCGAAAATGTAAGTTTGCAGAAGGTGGCAGATGCAGCGGATGTAGGGGTTGCCACTATGTACAAATATTACCAGACAAAGGTAAAACTGGTAGTAGCCATCAGTGGAAAGATATGGGGGATATCTGGAAAAGTGTGCTGGCCCAGAATGGACCGGATTTCTTTGAAAACTTTACAGCTTATGAGTATATTGAATTTTATCTGGACATGATCATCCGGTTATACAGGGAAAAACCGGAAATGCTCCGGTTCAGCAATAATTATAAGAACTTTATTTACCATGAAGGAATTGAAGAAGAGCCTTTAGGGGAACACCTGGACGTGTTGGAACCTTTAAGAGCCATGTATCACAAGCTTTATGAACAGGCAAAAGTGGATCACAGTATCCGCACCGATCTTTCAGAGCAGGAGCTTTTCACAACTGTAGCCATTGCCATGCTGGCGGTGGCAGAGCGCTATGCCCAGGGGATCGTATGGGCCGAATGATACATAAAACGGACCAATACCCAGGAGTTAAAATATCTGAAAGAAATGCTTCTTATGTGGTGTAAGGGAAAAACGGAATAAAAGAAGACAGGAATAGAAGATGGGATCTGGTTTGGGGAAATTTTTCCCCAGCTTCTTTGCTTATGATCTGGTAACAGAGATAGCAAAGGAGGATTTTCTTATGAATACACTGTTTACCAGCCGTTTAAATGGGATCTTTATTTTAAACACATTGTTGGAGCTGCATAAGCCGGTTACAGTGTCTGAACTGGCAGGGATCATTAACCATCGCTATGATCATGTAACAGCTCCCCGGAAAATGGTTTCTGCAGATACGGTAAAGCGGTTTCTCAACGATTTTACCAGACCACTTCCGTGACCGATTACTGCAGCATCCGGCTTTTCTGTTTTAAGAAAAACCGTTATGGCAGTCTGGTTCCGATCATGATCTGGAAAATGTGACTTTAGCTACTTATGTAGCTGCCTGTCTGGAACTTAATCCTTCGATGAACGTGCGAGACGGAAGGGGATTAAAATCCAATTCTGTTGTGCACTTTCACACGGCCTGAGATCTGTTTGTTTTCTTCCCTTGCCCGCCGGATCGCGCCTTCAATGTCGCTGATCGGCATTGTTTTATGGCTTTTTCATTAATGGAATTTTGAAGACCTCCGTTTGCATCGCCCATGATCCGTTTCGCCATCTGGACAGAAACTTTTTCAAATAAGGCTCTGGCTTCACGACCGTTTCCAAAGTTTTCATCATTTACACGGGTTGAGAAATAAGCAGTGATCGGTTCTTTCCAGTTTTCCGGCAGTTCGTATCCACTTATTTCCGCATGTTTCTTAAAGATCTCCGCCATATCCGGCAAAGATCACCAGTTTATCTTCTGCATGTTCTTCTAACTCGATCACTAACTGGGCAATGGCTTCTCTGCTGAAGGAGTCCGGTTCGCTTCGGTCACCGGTGAGAGAATAAGCTTCATCAATAACGATAATGTCATTTTCCTCAAATAAAGCTTTGGTTTTCGGGGCGGAATGGCTACATACATGCCCTTTAATTCAGCACCGTTTACGCAGGTGAACTGACTTCCAGGCAGAAGTTTTTCTTCTTCCATGATCTTTCCCATTAATTTAGCTACTGTGGTTTTGGCAGTTCCGGGAGCACCAAGCATCATGTGAACGTTGTGGTAACTGCTCTTTTTCATGCCCATTTCCTTGCGCAGACGGTTGAATTTCATGACCTGGACGGTTTCCATGACCTGTTCTTTTACCTGGTCCATGCCGATCAGATCTTCTCTTAAACAGCGGATGGCAGAACGGGTCTCTGTCTTCTGCTCTGCAGGTCCCCGTTTGCCTGCCAAAAACGTTCCATAAACTGAAAATCCTTTTTTCGCAGGATACCATGTTCCTTGTTCCGCAGGCATATTTTAGGATCTTATCTAAAAAGTCATAGGAAAACTCTTTATTCATTTTTTCAATATCCAGTAAAAAATCATGGACCGGAAATTTACGTTCCAGCTTGCAGCCGCTGTTTGTGACCATTTGTTTCCAGATATTTTCATAGTAGAGAGAGACAGAGCTTGTTTTTGGTATTTCCAGCTCTTCTGCGGTAAGGCTTAATATGATCTGGTTCAGGTTTTTATCCTCATTTGACTCAAAGGTGTCAAATCCGCCAAATCCTCCAAAAGAGTTAAAGGAGTCGAAGTCATTTTCTTCGTGAAGGATCAGGACGTAGACCTGTTCATTGCTGCGGAAGCTATTTAAGGTATCAATGATCGGGTCACACCTGAAAAAACTGATATTCTCCATAGAGATACAGACAGGTTTATCCTCATTTTCTGCCCAGTAAGGAACAAAGGTGTCATTTGTCTTCTGGCTGGCCAGAAAGGAGTTTCCAAAAGAGGAGAAGTCATTTTCCTGCCAGTTGTAATAGTCATCGGCTTCTTTAAATGGAATAATGGGGAGCATTGCCAGCTGTCTGACCACTGGATGTCAGGCTCTGCCCCTTCTTCCCACTCTCCACGACTGTGAATCTCATTGTAGATACCTGCTAAAAGGCTGATAGCCAGGTATCCTTCTTCCAGTTTGGAAGCGTGTACCAGGATATACTGTGGTTCCTGGTGATCCTTTACAAATTTCTGGATCTCTTTAAACTGCACTCCCCCGTCTTTTATGATCTGTGAAAGTCCTTCTTTACAGAACTCTTTGGATATATATAAATACTCTGCTTTCTGGGGATTGACTTTGCCCAGATTTTGTTTTTGAAGTTTTGGTACGATCAGGTTCTTTTTTAGTACTCATAGGATCCGCTCCTTTATCTGTATCTGTTTTCAGGTTTTTAAGGTTGTTGTCTTGTTGATCACGCCCTTACTATAACGGATCAGGCTATGCAAAATTGCCTGATTTTGAAAAAATTTATTTTTTCCTGTATACTTGTGAAAGAGAATGGAAACGAGGGTACATAAAATAAGATTACATAAAAATACAAAAGGAGATCACAGACATATGGCTTCCCGGTACAATCAGCTGACTATGCTTTATATTTTTAATATTCTGAAACTGGATGCTTCTCCGAAAAAGCCCTATTCGGCACCTATGGTCCATCGCCGTTTAAAGGAACTGGGGATCGATCTGGACCGGAAGACGGTTTTTAATCATATGAAGATCCTTACAGACCAGATGCTGTCTGCGGACCAGGATGAAGAGTCTTTTTTCAGACAGTATCTGTGCAGCAGGCTGTTTCGCTGCCGGAAAGAGGAAGGGAAAGAAAAAAGCAGGGAAAATGGCAGAAAGCCCGGAAATGAAAGCAGCTACCGGATCTGTCTGCCGGAAGAGGAAATCCCGGAAAACAGTGTTTTATATTATTATATAGAAGATGAAATGTCACCGGAGGAGCTGGAACTGCTTCAAAGTACCGTTGCTATTAACCAGTACCTTTCAGCGGAAAAAACAAGGGAGATCCTGGCTGATCTGGAGCATAAAAAGCCTTTTGACTGCCGGGAACAGTCTCTTTATACAGCATTTGCGGACCCCAGGCTGAAAAACCAGGCAACGGATATTTTCGCCAGTTTGTCAGTAATACGGGACAGTATCCGCAAGAAGAAAAAACTCCGGATCCTATATGGACGGTATGACAGAAATCTGGAACTGGCGCCTACCAGTGAAGATGCACGGACCATTGAACCTTATGCAGTGATGTCAAGTAACGGTTATTATTATCTCATAGCAGGAAATCCCAAATATCCCGATGGACTGACCAATTTCCGCATTGACCGTATTTTACAGATCCAGATGTTGGATGAGCCCAGAAAACCATTGCCGAGCGCCCTTCTTCCCTATTTCAAGGATGCGGCCCATGAAGTTTTTCAGGCCAGCGAGTACCGCAATGACCATCCGGTCATGTATTCAGACGAAACAGTGCGGATCCATTTAAGCTGTGATCCGGTGATCTTAAATATCTGGTGGATGATTTTGGCTGGAGCATCCAGACACGGGATATAAAGATCCGGACCATCCAGACTGGGTCCATGTAACTGCAAAAGCAAGCCTGATGGGGGCAGCTGTTTTCTGTACCCATCACTGTAGGCACTGCAAGGTGATCAGCCCTCAAAAACTGCGGGAAAAAAGTGGTTGGAAAACCTGAAAGCAAGGGCTGGCTCTTTACGAATAAAAACTTAAAAGTCATAGAATGTGTTTCCACCCCATATATTTAACTGATACATACTCTGAAAGCTCAGAGCAGGTTAATGAGTGAATATATGGGGGTAATTTTTATGGAAGAAAAAATATCATCCGGCAGGCTTCACCGGCTGGTGCTTTCGGACAGGCATACAGGTTCTGTAACAGGAGTCAATGATGTGGTGTCTTTTGATGAAAATGAGATCGTGCTGGATACGGATATGGGCCTTTTGACTGTCAGGGGAAAGGAACTTCATGTAAAGCGGCTTACATTGGAAAAGGGGGAGCTGGATCTGGAAGGACAGGTGGACAGTTTGAATTACAGTTCCAATGCAGCACTGAAACGGTCGGGAGACTCATTTCTTAACCGTCTTTTTAAATAATACTGGAGGTGATTTATGAGCATGCAGATCCGTTTTGAAGCCTGGCTGCTACTTTTGAGCCTGTTGGTGGGCTGCTGGCTGATGCTGGTGTATGACCTGCTGCGGGTATTGCGGCTTATGATAAAACACAGCTCTTTTGTAATGGGGATAGAAGACTTTTTTTACTGGATCTATGCGGGGACAGCCACTTTTATGCTGCTGTATGAGCTAAATGACGGCGGAGTCAGGATGTATGCAGTTGCGGGCGTCTTTACGGGGATGATCCTTTATGATAAAATTGTCAGCCGGTTTCTCTTTGCAGCCTTGAAAAAGGCTGGTAAATGGTTTAAAATAAAAAGAAATAGATAAAAAAGATGGTGACTGATACATGAGCTCCTACGGAAGATCAAAACGCGTAAAGCGGGAAAAATGGGCAAACAGAATGGCTGTACTGGGCGTTACAATGGTAGTTCTCTGTCTTGCAGTTGCTGTAAATGCCAAGGGCTCAACTTTGAAGAAGTCTGACCTGGATTATCAGCAAAAGGAGAAGCAGCTGGAAGAACAGGTACGGGAAGAAGAAGAACGGACGAAAAAGCTGGAAGAGTACAAGGTATATGTAAAGACAAAACAGTTTGCAGAAGAAGTTGCAAAGGAGAAACTGGGTCTGGTAAATCCGGATGAGATCCTTTTAAAGCCCAATCAGTAAAATGAGTTTCGGAATAAATGACCGGCAGAAAATGTCGAAACATTTCTGGAAGAAACATGAAAATATGACAGATATTTCCCTCCTGGGTGCGTATACTGGATGTTGCGCAGATTAGGAGGGATTTTTTGTGTTATCAGGCAAAAATGAAAATGGGATCAATTATTATACAGCCAGGAAATTAAAAGATATGGCGCAGTCATTAGAGCAGCTGGCAAAGGCCTTTGATGAAGGTGCCGGTGAGACAATGAGCCTTACAAAGGATGATGGACTGGCTGCCATGCAGACCTGCGCTGCACTGGTCTGCGGTAACTGTGGCGGATGCAGCCTTTATGCAGACAGTGAAAAAGAAGACAGTTATTATCTGTATTATCTTTTGCGTATATTTGAACAGAACGGGCGGATCGGCACAGAGGATATGCCGGAGCTTTTTAAGAAGGACTGCCGCAGGAAACGGGATTACTTAGAGCAGTTAAACCGCAGTTTTACCAGGCTTCCATGAATTTGTCCTGGAAGAACCGCTTTCTGGAAAGCAGGGATGTGGTCATATCCCAGTTCCGTGAGCTGGCAGTGATACTGGAAGAATTTTCCAGGCAGATCGATGAAGCAAAAAATATTACAGAGGAATATAAAGGAGCAGTTAAAAAAGCATTTCGCAGGTATCATATCCTGGTGGACAGTATGCTTTTGCTGGAATATGAAAGCGGGCGCAGGGAGATCTATCTTACAGCAAAGACCACAAACGGACGCTGTGTTACTTCCAAGGATGCGGCAGAGCTGATGGAGAGCGTTTTTCCTGATACCACCTGGCTTCCGGCAAAGGACAGTCGCAGTATCATCACACGCAGGTATGAAACAGTGCGGTTTGAAGAAAAAGGAGATTATTATCTTACCTGGGTGCTGCGGGAGTTCCCAAACAGGGAGAACGCTACTCGGGCGATAATTACAGTTTTTGTGAGCGAGGCAGCTGTCAGGTAATGTTCAGCTGTGTGACGGAATGGGAAGCGGGGCAGTGGCAGGACAGGAAAGCCGGCGGATCGTGGAACTTTAGAGGCGCTTTTGGAAGCCGGTTTTGCCCCAGATCCGCTTTTAAACTGGTAAATACAGTACTCCTTTTAGCAGGCGGAGAACAACACCCGGCAGCGTTGGACGCAGGCTGTATTGATCTGTATACAGGCGCCCTGGAAGTATTCAAACTGGGGGCTGCTCCTACTTTTGTAATGGGAGAAGAAGGCATACAGGTGTTAAAAGCAGGCCAGGTACCGGCAGGCGCTTTAGGGCAGGCAGAACCGGTCCTTCTTTCACAGAAATTATGGGCGGGGACAGGCTTGTTATGGTGACGGACGGTGTTTTAGACGCTTCCGGGAGAAGATAAGGAACAGGTCATGGGGCAGTTTTTAGAAAGTCTGGAGGAAATGCCGCCTCAGGATATGGCAGAGCGGATCCTGGAGTTTGCCCTTTCTTTTGTTCCCGGGGCAAGGGATGATATGACAGTTCTTACTGCGCAGGTGTGGAAACGGTAATATTGCATATGCAATGCAAGAACAGCGGCAGGATAAGGTTGTGTAACAAAAATAAAGAGCCCCTTGCGTATGGGGAAGGATGTGGGTATAGTAAGAGTGGACATGATCTTTAAGGGTCATGTAAGCAAGACAGAAACGGAAATGAACATACTATGGAGAAACTGGAGTATACAGTCAGGCAGACGATCTGCCGGTATCATATGCTGCAGCCCGGTGATCAGGTGGTCATCGCGCTGTCCGGAGGGGCAGACTCTGTCTGCCTTTTAAGTCTGCTTGCGGATATGAGAGAGGAAATGGGGCTGAAACTGAGGAGTCTTCATGTCCATCACGGACTGCGGGGAGAAGAAGCGGACCGTGATGGGGATTTTCCATAAAGATCAGTGAAGCTTTGGGTGTCCCCTGTCATATGATAAAGCAGAGGTAAAAAAATATGCATCCCAGACGGGGATGTCGGAAGAAGAAGCCGGAAGGATCCTGCGTTATAAAGCCCTGGAGGAAGAAGCAGGGGCCTGGGAAGGAGAAAACGGTCAGACAGTAAAGATCGCAGTGGCTCATCACAGCAGGGATCAGGCGGAGACCATACTTTTAAACCTGTTTCGGGGTAGCGGTCTTGGCGGTTTAAAAGGGATCCCCTATGTGAGAGATCGTATTATACGCCCTATGTTGGATGTTTCCAAAGAAGATATCATCCTTATCTTGAAAAAAACGGTTAAAATGGGTCAATGATTCCAGTAATGACACAGACCATTATGCCAGAAACCGTGTCCGTTCCCACATTCTTCCGGCGATCAAAGAAGAAATCAATCCGGGAGCAGAGGCAGGAATACGCCGTGCCGGGTATCTGGCAGGAATGGCAGATGTGTATCTGAAAAAACAGGCAGATCAGTGGGTGCAAAAATATGTAAAAGAGGAAGAGCATACCTGGATGATCCCGGAAGGACCTTTTAAAGAGGCAGATCCGGTGATCCGCCTTTACAGTGTTATGGAACTTTTAAAAACAGCAGCCGGGTGTGCAAAGGACCTGGGACTGGTCCATGCAGAACAGGTAGAAAAACTTGTTGACCTTCAGACCGGGCGGAAGGTGTCTCTTCCTTATGGACTGGAAGCCCGAAAAGTATACGGCGGGATCAGCCTCCAGGCAGTAAAAAAGGAGCCTTTGGAGGAAAGAATAAAAAATCCCCTTCCGGAGCTTTCTTTTGAGGTTTTTTTTTTCTTATGAAAAAGCAATGGAATTTCCCAAAAAGACGTATACGAAATGGTTCGACTGTGATAAAATAAAGGGTACGCCCGTTGTCAGAACCAGGCAGACCGGGGATTATATCACCCTGGAAAATGGCAGTCGCAAACCATTAAGACGCTTTATGATCGACGAAAAAATACCTGCAGATAAAAGGGATGAAATAGCCCTGTTAGCAGATGGGGACCATATCATGTGGATCATAGGCAGGCGGATCAGCAGTTATTATAAAATAGGCCCTGATACACGGCGTGTATTACAGGCGAAAGTTTCCCAAAGTACATTATCATAGAAAACGGAGGATAAATCATGGCAGACAAAATTCGTGTATTATTAACAGAAGAAGAAGTAGATAAGCGGATCAATGAAGTAGCAGAGCAGATCAACAAAGATTATGCAGGCAAGAGCGTTCACCTGATCTGTATTTTAAAGGGTGGTGTATTTTTACCTGTGAACTGGCAAAGAGACTGAACATGCCGGTTTCCATGGACTTTATGTCCGTATCCAGTTACGGCGCAGGCACTGTGTCCAGCGGTGTGGTAAGGATCATCAAGGACTTAGATGAACCGTTAGAGGGAAAGAATGTCCTGATCGTAGAAGATATCATTGATTCCGGCCGTACCCTGGCTTACCTGATCGAAGTATTAAAGCAGAGAGGACCGAAGGATATCCATCTTTGTACCCTTCTTGACAAGCCGGAGCGCCGTGTAAAGAAGCAGGTAAAAGTAGATTACACATGCTTTACCATTCCGGATGAGTTTGTAGTAGGTTATGGACTGGATTATGACCAGAAATACCGCAACCTTCCTTATATCGGAGTGGTAGAGCAGGATCAGGAAGAGACACAGGAATAATTCCGGGTCCTAAAATTAAGGAGGCAATTCGTTGAAACAGCAACAGACATTCAGAGGTTTTATGTTTATTATCCTGATGCTGATCCTTCTTATGCTTGCGCTGCGTTTTCCTTATGCAAGGCAGGCACAGACGGTAACAGCCCAGGAATTGAGCAGATTTGGGAAGCGGAAACGTGGCAGAGGCAGTGATCAGCCAAATCCCCAGACACCAAGCGGATATGTGACAGTTACACTGGCAAATGGCCAGACAGTCCGCCAGAACGTATCTGACGTAAAAGATGCAGAGCAGCTTTTAAAGGACAATAGCATTGATTATTCCATGGAGGATGTACCTCAGGAGAATACCCTTCTTACTGTGGTAATGCCTTTCATGCTTTCCATCGTAGTGGTGGTAGTGATCGTTACCATGATGAACCGTGGAGCAGCAGGCGGCGGTTCCAATGCCAGAATGATGAACTTTGGCAGAAGCCGTGCAAAACTCAGCCGTGACAGCAAGGTGAATTTCACCAATGTAGCTGGTCTGGAAGAGGAAAAAGAGGAGCTGGAAGAAGTAGTGGATTTCTTAAAAAATCCTCAGAAATACACCAGCGTAGGTGCACGTATCCCTAAGGGAATGCTTTTAGTAGGCCCTCCAGGAACCGGTAAGACCCTTCTTGCAAAGGCAGTAGCCGGAGAAGCGGGAGTTCCATTTTTTTCCATTTCCGGTTCTGATTTCGTAGAAATGTTCGTAGGTGTGGGCGCTTCCCGTGTCCGCGACCTGTTTGAAGAAGCAAAGAAAAATGCACCATGTATCGTTTTCATTGATGAGATCGATGCAGTGGCCCGTCGCAGAGGTACCGGAATGGGCGGCGGACATGATGAGAGAGAGCAGACATTAAACCAGTTACTGGTTGAGATGGATGGTTTCGGTGTCAATGAAGGCATTATCGTTATGGCTGCTACTAACCGTGTGGATATCCTTGATCCGGCGATCCTTCGTCCGGGACGTTTTGACCGTAAGGTGGCTGTAGGCCGCCGGATGTAAAGGAAGAGAAGAGATCTTAAAGGTACATTCCAAAGAAAAGCCTTTAAGTGAAGATGTAGACCTTCGCAGAGTAGCCCAGACAACAGCTGGATTTACAGGTGCAGATTTGGAAAACCTGATGAATGAGGCAGCAATCATTTCCGCAAGAGACAACCGCCGCTTTATCCGCCAGGCAGATATTGACAAGGCATTTGTAAAGGTTGGCATCGGTGCTGAGAAGAAGAGCCGTGTGATCTCTGAGAAAGACAAGAAGATCACTGCTTACCATGAGGCAGGCCATGCGATCCTGTTCCATGTGCTTCCTGATGTAGGTCCTGTGCATACCGTTTCCATTATTCCTACCGGTGTTGGTGCAGCTGGTTATACCATGCCGCTTCCGGAAAAGGATGAAATGTTTAACACAAAGGGTAAGATGCTTCAGAACATTATGGTAGACCTGGGCGGACGTATTGCAGAGGAGATCATCTTTAAAGATGTGACCACCGGTGCTTCCCAGGATATCAAGCAGGCAAGCAAGCTTGCAAGAGCATGGTCACCCAGTATGGTATGTCTGATCGTGTGGGAATGATCCAGTATGGCAGTGATGAGGACGAAGTATTTATCGGCGTGATCTGGCACACACCAAGTCCTACGGAAACGAGATCGCAGATGTGATCGACGAAGAAGTAAAGCGGATCGTAGATGAATGCTACACCAAGGCGAAAAATATCATTCTGGAACATGAAGATGTACTTCATTCCTGTGCAGCCCTTCTCATCGAAAAAGAGAAGATCGGACAGGAAGAATTCGAGGCTTTGTTTAAAAATCACGAACCTGTCATGCACAATGATGGTGAGATGTAAAAATAACAGCAAAAAGCATGCATGATTAAATTAGACAGGCGAAAAACCGTGAAAAAAATATATCTTTGTGCACACTTTTGTGGGGAGTTATGCTATTATAATAGACGTAACCCCCCAATACATTATATAGTTTTTGCTACACCCCATAAGAAACGAAATACCTTCTCCTGAAAAGCCTGGCTACCCCGCCAGGCTTTTCGCATATCTGGATATGTGGAAAAAATGGAAAATAAAGAGAAGAAAGTTAATAACCGGTATACCGGTGTGTTGCATATTTGAAAAAATTGATTTAAAATAATTATGGATTTAATAATAAATATAAAAGAGGAAAAACCTGTGAAAAATAAATATTCAGATAAACAGGGATGCCCTGTTTTCAGCAGAAACTCAGGATTACCGTATGCCTGCAGAGCCGGATATTCATGATAAGTTGTAGTGAGAATGCGCACGGCAAAGGATGATGTGGATCATGTTTATTATATAGAGGGAAAGAAAGAGACAGAGATGAAAAAACTGTCTCAGATACTCTTTTGATTATTATGAGCACACAATGACAGCAGGAGAGGAACAGATCCTGTATCATTTTAAAATAGTAAAGGGAACAGAAGTCTGTCAGTATAACCGTCTGGGAGTTTCTGATCAGGACACGGACCAGTTTGATTTTAAGATCACACCTGGTTTTCACACTCCGGACTGGGCAAAAGGTGCCGTGATGTACCAGATCTTTGTAGACCGCTTCTGCAATGGAGATCCGACCAATGATGTACAGTCCTGTGAGTATGTCTATATTGGCAAACCGGTTTACCAGGTAAAAGACTGGAGCAGAAATCCTTCTACTATGGACGTAGGCTGTTTTTACGGCGGCGACCTTCAGGGCGTGTGGGACAAACTGGACTATATCAAGAGCTGGGCGTAGAAGTTATTTATTTAAACCCGGTATTCGTATCCCCGTCCAACCATAAATACGACTGCAGGATTATGAACATATTGATCCTCATTTTGGAAAGATCGTAAAAGACGGCGGTTCATGGTGGATCAGAATGCTGCGGATAACACAAAAGCAGAGCGGTATGTAGTGCGCTCCGCAGACCATGAAAACCTGGAAGCCAGTGATGCCTTTTTTGCGGAATTCGTAAAAGAAGTACACAACCGCGGCATGAAGGTGATCTTAGACGGTGTGTTCAATCACTGCGGATCCTTTAATAAATGGCTGGATGCAGAGCAGATCTATGAGCGTTCCGGTGATTATGAGCCAGGGGCCTATATTTCCAAGGACAGCCCTTATCACAGCTTTTTCCATTTTCATGACAACAGTGATAAAGCATGGCCTTACAACCGCACCTATGACGGATGGTGGGGGCATGATACCCTGCCAAAGCTGAATTATGAAGGCTCTGATAAATTAGTTGAGTATATTTTAAATGTGGCAAAAAATGGGTGTCTCCGCCTTACAGCGTAGATGGCTGGCGTCTGGATGTAGCGGCAGATCTGGGACATACAGCAGAATATAATCACGCTTTCTGGAAAAAATTCAGAAAGGCGGTAAAAGAGGCAAATCCCCAGGCACTGATCCTTGCAGAGCATTACGGCGACCCGTCCGGCTGGCTTCAGGGAGATGAGTGGGACTCTATTATGAACTATGATGCCTTTATGGAGCCGGTCACATGGTTCCTGACAGGTATGGAAAAGCACAGTGACAGCTATAATGGCGGTCTTTACGGAAATGGACAGTCTTTCTTTGATGCCATGGCTTATCATATGAGCCGGATGCAGACCAACACGGTGTTTACAGCCATGAACCAGCTGTCAAATCACGACCACTCCCGCTTCCTTACAAGGACCAACCAGGTAGTAGGCCGTATCGGAAGTATGGGACCGGAACGTGCTTCTGAAAATGTAAAGAAATGTGTTATGAGAGAGGCGGTCATGATTCAGATGACCTGGCCGGGTGCTCCTACACTGTATTACGGCGATGAGGCCGGTGTGTGCGGCTGGACCGATCCGGACAGCAGAAGAACTTATCCATGGGGAAGAGAAGACCTGGAATTAATGGAATTCCACCGTTATATGGCCGGTATCCACAAACGTCTTCCTGCACTGCGAAAAGGCGCTGTAAAGCCATTATTTGCGGCAAACCAGCAGATTGCCTATGGCCGTATGTGGGACAGATACCAGACAGTGACAGTTATTTCCAATTTGCCACAACCGTCTGCGATAGAAATTCCGGTATGGCAGTTAGGCATCACAGATGAAGATATTATGGGACGTCCTATTATAACAACAGAGGACGGCTACAATGCAGGAATTTTATTCTACCATGTAAAAGACGGTATTTTGAAAGTAAGAATGCCTGCATACAGCGGTGCGGTCTTTGCTTCCCATCCGGAAGATTTTTTATCCGGTGCTTCCATCTCGTTTTGTAGAAGAGGGAGAAGAAGAGGCAAGGGAAAAAGAGCAGCTTGAGAAAGCTGCGGAAGCATAAAAAGATATAAAAGAGCATATAAAAGAAGCAGACTCCGGTTTTGCTGGGAGTCTGCTTCTTTTGCAGTTATTGTGGCAAGACGAAACGAAATTTGCCACGCTGTTTACAAAAAAGAACAGAACCAATCAGGTTCTGTTCCAAAAGCTGCCGTAGACCGGAATCGAACCGGTACGGGTATCACTACCCACGGGATTTTAAGTCCCGGGCGTCTGCCAGTTCCGCCACTACGGCATATTCTTTTTTCATACATACCTATTGCTGAAATCAGGCGCATACGTGCAAGCACTGTCGCTCTTAGCAGGTATGTAAATGGGCGAAGGTGGATTCGAACCACCGAAGGCAGTGCCAGCAGATTTACAGTCTGTCCCCTTTGGCCACTCGGGAATTCGCCCATTGGCTTTTCAAGCAGTAATGATGATACCATAGAAAAAAGGAAAAATCAATACTTTTTTTGAAAAAAAAAAATTTACGGAATTCTTTGACTGATAATGTTTATCATGGACGAATGGCCCTGCATATGGTATAATTCATAAGATAGGCGTATTCCATTCATTTTTGGGTACGATTGGAGGAAGACTATGGATGAGAAAAGGAAGGTGCGGGGGAACTTCCGCATTTATCTTCAGTGGCCCATTTTTTTATCGGTCCTGATGGTCCTGCTGACAGCTGCTGTGGGGGCAGTTTCATTAAGAGCAGGCATTATAGTTTCATTTTTACTCTTATCTATATTGGAATAGCGTTATGGATCTACTTTTCCAGAAGAAAGGGCATTCTTGCAGGACTGATCGCATTTTCACAGCCTACGACAAGAGCAAAAGTAAATTTCTGGAAGAAATGCTGGTGCCTTACTGTGTGGCGGATATAGCAGGTCGTATTTTGTGGATGAACCAGGAAATGGAAGCCATTCTTGGGGATGATAAAGCAACCATCAAAAACATTACCCAGATGTTTCCGGATGTCACAAAGGAAATGCTTGCCACCGGTGGAGAAACTGTAAGTATCCACAGCTCTTTTAAAGATAAGAAGTACCGTGTGGACATGAAAGAGATCCATACAGAAGAGGCTCAGGCAGCGGCAGCTGACTGTGGACTGGATGAGGGAAATTCCCTGGTAACAGCCATTTATCTGATCGATGAGACTCAGATGCTGTTATATAAGCAGCAGATCAATGACCAAAAACTGGTAGCCGGTCTTATTTATCTGGACAATTATGATGAGGCGCTGGAAAGCGTTGAGGAAGTACGCCGTTCTCTTTTAACAGCTTTGATTGATCGAAAGATCAGCAAGTATATTTCTTCCATGAACGGTATTGTAAAAAGTATTGAGAAGGATAAATATTTCTTTGTGATCAAGCAGCAGTATGTTGCAAAGATGCAGGATGAGCGTTTTTCCATTCTGGAAGATGTAAAAACAGTCAATATCGGTAATGACATGGCAGTCACTTTAAGTATCGGTATTGGTATGAACGGTGAAAGTTATGCACAGAATTATGATTATGCAAGAACTTCCATTGATATGGCACTTGGCCGCGGCGGTGACCAGGCAGTTGTAAAGGACTCCGATAAGATCCTTTATTACGGCGGAAAAGCCCAGCAGATGGAAAAGACCACCCGTGTAAAGGCCCGTGTGAAGGCACATGCTTTAAAAGAGCTGATGGATAATAAAGACCGTCTGTTGATCATGGGACACAGGATGGCAGATATTGATGCTTTCGGTGCGGCAGTTGGTATTTACCGTATTGCCATGTCCATGAATAAAAAGGCAAATATCGTACTCAATGATGTAACTTCTTCTGTACGTCCTATGATGGAACGTTTTCAGAACAATCCGGAGTACCCGATGATATGTTCTTAAACGGTGCCAAGGCTGCGGAGCTGGTGGATGCAGGTACTATGCTGGTGGTTGTGGATGTAAACCGTCCAAGTATTACCGATGAACCGAGCCTGCTGCGTCTGATCCGTACCATTGTAGTTCTGGATCATCACCGTACCAGCAGCGAGGTGATCGACAATGCGGTTCTTTCTTATGTAGAGCCATATGCTTCTTCTGCCTGTGAAATGGTTGCGGAAGTATTGCAGTATATTGCAGACGGCATTAAAGTAAGGCCCTGTGAGGCAGATGCCATGTATGCAGGTATCGTGATCGATACCCAGAATTTTACCAACCAGACAGGCGTGCGTACCTTTGAGGCGGCAGCATTCCTTAGAAGAAGCGGCGCGGATGTAACAAGAGTGCGCAAGCTGTTCCGTGAAAATATGGTGGATTACCAGGCAAAGGCAGAGGCAGTAAGGGCGGCAGAAGTTTATATGGACGCATTTGCCATCAGCGTCTGCCCGGCAGAAGGTCTGGACAGCCCGACGATCATCGGTGCCCAGGCGGCAAACGAGCTTCTTGAGATCAAGGGCATCAAGCTTCTGTGGTACTTACTGATTACAATAATACCATTTATTTCAGCGCGAGATCTATTGATGAGGTAAATGTTCAGGTCATGATGGAAAAACTGGGTGGCGGCGGCCACAGGACCATTGCAGGTGCCCAGATGCAGGGTGTTACCATTGAAGAAGCCAAGGAGCGCCTGAAAGCGGTTATCCGTCAGATGATGGATGAAGGTGATGTGTCTTAACAGACAGTATCAAAGATATTCAGAGATATAAGATATAGAGATATTCAGATGATATAGAAAGGAAGTTTTGTAAAATGGAAATCGTATTATTAGAAGATGTAAAGGCATTAGGTAAAAAAGGACAGGTTGTAAAGGTAAATGACGGTTACGCACGCAACTTCATCCTTCCAAAGAAATTAGGCGTAGAAGCAACCTCCAAGAACTTAAACGACTTAAAGCTTCAGAAAGCAAATGACGCAAAGATCGCAGCTGAGCAGCTGGCAGCAGCTAAGGAACTGGCTGAGAAGTTAAACAATGCTTCTGTGACTGTTTCTATCAAGGCTGGCGAAGGCGGAAGAGCTTTCGGTGCTGTTTCTTCTAAGGAGATTGAGAAGGCAGCTAAGGATCAGTTAGGTCTGGAGATCGACAAGAAGAAGATCGTATTAAACACACCGATCAAGGCAATCGGAAGCTTTGAGGTATCTGTAAAGCTTCACAAAGAAGTAACTGCAAAACTGGCGGTTAAGGTAGTAGAAGCATAAAGATAACACAGTCCGGGAACACTACCCGGAAATGTAAGGAGATAAGTTTATGGAAGAGACCCTGATCAAGCGGGTGCTTCCTCACAGTATAGAGGCGGAACAGTCTGTTATAGGTTCTATGTTAATGGACAGGGAAGCGGTAATCGCTGCATCGGAGATCATCACGGGCAGCGATTTTTATCAGCAGCAGTACGGGATCATGTTTGATGCCATGGTGGAACTGTTCAATGAAGGAAAGCCGGTAGACCTGGTCACACTTCAGGACCGTTTAAAGGAGAAGGATGTTCCGCCGGAAGTCAGCAGCCTGGATTTTGTCCGGGATATCATTACCATTGTGCCTACATCAGCCAATGTTAAATCCTATGCTACGATTGTCAGTGAGAAAGCAGTTCTGCGCCGGCTTATAAAGACAACAGAAGAGATCGCAAATACCTGTTATGCAGGAAAAGAGCCACTGGAAAATATTCTGGCGGATACGGAAAAATCTATTTTTGACCTGCTCCAGAACAAGGGCGGACAGGAATTTGTACCCATCAAGCAGGTTGCCATCAATGTTCTGGAAAAGATCGAGGATGCATATAAAAACCAGGGAACGGTTACCGGTATCCCTTCCGGATTTATTGATCTGGATTATAAACTGTCCGGTTTCCAGCCTTCCGATTTTATCCTGATCGCAGCCCGTCCTTCTATGGGTAAAACGGCTTTTGTCTTAAATGTAGTTGACTATGTTTCTGTGCGTAAGAACCTGCCCTGTATGGTATTCAGTCTGGAAATGTCAAAGGAACAGCTGGTAAACCGTATGCTTTCCATGGAGTCCAATGTAGACTCCCAGAAGCTGCGTACAGGTACGCTGACAGACTCTGACTGGGATGCGGTTGTGGAAGGTATCGGCATTATCGGTAATTCCAAGCTGATCATTGATGATACACCGGGTATTTCCATTTCTGAGCTGCGTTCCAAGTGCAGGAAAATGAAGCTGGAATATGGCTTAAGTATTGTTATCATCGATTACTTACAGTTGATGAGCGGAAGCCGCAAGGGAGGAAATGACAACCGTCAGCAGGAAATTTCCGATATTTCCCGTTCTTTAAAGGCACTGGCAAGAGAGCTTCATGCCCCGGTCATTGCCCTGTCCCAGCTGTCCCGTGCCTGTGAGACACGTACAGACCACAGACCGATGCTTTCCGACCTTCGAGAATCCGGAGCCATCGAGCAGGATGCGGACGTTGTTATGTTCTTATACCGTGATGATTATTATAATAAAGATACGGAACATCCAAACGAGGCCGAGGTCATTATTGCCTAAACAGCGAAACGGCCCTATCGGTACTGTAAACCTGATCTGGAAACCGGAGTACACCAAGTTTGTAAATGCAGTGCGTCCTCAGGGTGGAAATCAGGAAGGATAATGTATATGATCTGGCACTTGTATCAGTTGATGCAGGTGCCATTTATATTTTAGTCATAATAGTCATTCTCAACGCATACATTGATAATAACAGCGGCAAAAGGGCTGCAGTTAATCAGAATGATACGTGTTGTGAAGGAGAGAATGGCTATGGATGAAGTACATTATCTTATATCGGATGCATCCAGAAAGGTGGATGTGGAAGCCCATGTATTAAGGTACTGGAGGAGGAGTTAGAACTTGCGATCCCACGGAATGAAATGGGACACAGGTATTATACGGATTTTCATATCCGGCTGTTTAAGCAGGTTAAAAATCTGAAGGAAAAAGGGTATCAGTTAAAGGCGATCAAACATGCTTTAGAACAGATAAAAAAAGGACGGAAAGCTGGAAGGCGAACTGACAGATGAGATTTTAGAGCAGGATATGGATGCTGCTTTAAAGAACTTAAGGAAGAAGAGAAAGAGGAAAATACAGCTATGGTAAGCACATCTGCAGATGGAAGTCCGCTGCCTGTAAGCGCAGAAGAGAAAATGGCCCAGTTTCAGCAGATAATGAACCTGATCATTGGACGGGCCCTTGAGGTAAACAATGAAAAACTGAGTCAGGATATCAGCTGCCTGGTAAAACAGCGGCTGGCAGGTGAATTGGAACTTCTTCTTCAGGAGTCCGGCCAGAAGGAAGAGGAACGTTTTCGTCTCCTGGATGAAACCATCCGTTCCTTCCAGAAAGCAGGACAGGAGGAAGCTGCTGCAACAAAAGTGCCATTTTTTAAAAGAAAACGCTTTGGACGGGGGGCTAAGAAGCTTTTCACAGGGAAAAGAGAAGTTAAAGAAAATAAGAAAAATAATAAAACAAAGAAAAAGAAGGACAAGCCAGGGAGCGCTGTTATGGAAGCTGTTTCTGGTTTGTCCTTTTTTGCGATTTTCTTAAGACTGTGAAAAATATCGAAAAATAGTAGGATATGTGCTATAATCTGATAAGCGCAAGCAGGCAGTAGAGCGCGCAAGCGCGTGGTCCTGAGTGAAACTAGTGGAAGCGAAATCTTCAGGGATTGGATTTACAGAAGCAACAAACAACAAGCGAGGATACATTCATGAATGAAAAATATACATATTATCTGCGATATGCCTGCATATCCAGTGCGCTGGCGGCAGCGTTGGCGTTAGGAGGCTGTTCTTCAGGGGAAAGAGGAGTTGCAACTCAGAATGAGGCTGTAGCTGCAAATGCCCAGGACGGACAGGCAGCAGTTTCAGATGGAACAGATGAGACCATAGCACCTTTAGGAATGGATGGCAGATCCTTCCTGGACTGGATGATGTAGAACTGCCGGAAGATGCACAGGCAGCGCTCAGTATTTAAGAGAAGGTGTACGCCATGAGATCGTAAAGAAGTTACAGCAGCGATTAATGGACTTGGGCTTTATGGATAACGATGAGCCTACTGATTATTTTGGTCAGGTCACTCTTACAGCAGTGAAACATTTCCAGAGACAGAATGAACTGCCTCAGGATGGTATTGTAGGTGATACCACCTGGAATGAACTGATGGCAGATGATGCCAAACATTACGCAGTATCAAAGGGAACCCAGGGGGATGATATCCAGAAGATCCAGCAGCGATTATACGAACTGGGCTATCTGGCTTCTGCAGACCAGGTAACAGGCAACTTTGACGATGCCACAGAAACCGCTGTTTTAAAACTCCAGGGCGTCAATGGCCTTGCAGAAGACGGCAAGGTAGGCCAGCAGACCTATAACCTGATGTACAGCGATGACATTAAGGCAAATATGCTTGCATATGGCGAAAAGAGCGATGTGGTATTAGCATGCCAGCAGCGTTTAAAGGATCTGGCTATCTGACTACTACACCGGACGGTACCTACGGTCAGGACACTGTGATCGCAGTTAAGCAGTTCCAGGCAAGAAACGACCAGGTAGTAGATGGTTACTTAGGACCATCCACACGTATTGTATTAAACAGTTCTGACGCAAAGCCAAACGGCCTGATGATCGGCGAACAGGGTGATTCTGTTACCAGAGTACAGCAGCTGTTAAGCAAGTACGGCTATCTGCCGTCTTCCAATGTAACCGGCTACTATGGTGAAGCAACAGAAGACGCGGTAAAGAACTTCCAGTCACGAAACGGCCTGTCTGCAGACGGTAAAGTAGGCGTACAGACCATGGCAAAGCTGACCAGTGATAATGTTAAGAAGCCAGCACCTACTACAGCAGCGTCAACTAAGAGTAATAAATCAAATAGCAGCAGCAATAAGAATAATAGCTCAAGTAAGGGCAACAGCGGTGGAAATACCAGCTCACCGGCTCCGAGACCAGCTTCCGGTGCAGGTGTTTCAGCTCTGATCTCCGTAGCATCTTCCAAACTGGGAAGTCCATATGTATGGGGTGCAAAGGGACCAAGCTCCTTTGACTGTTCCGGTTTTGTATACTGGTGCTTAAAGCAGGTAGGCGTAAGCCAGAGTTATATGACTTCTTCCGGCTGGAGAAGCGCAGGACGTTATACAAAGGTAAGCAATTTTAATGATATCCAGGCAGGAGATATCGTAGTAGTAAGAGGCCATGTAGGTATCGCTGCAGGCGGCGGAACAGTCATCGATGCTTCTTCCAGTAACGGTAAAGTTGTCCACAGAGGTTTAAGTTCCTGGTGGAGAAGCAACTTTGTCTGCGCTTGGCGTATCTTCTAAATTAAGTTGCCCCGCGCCTGCCGGCGCGGACGCAGGTGGTACAAATTGTAGCAAATTTGCGCCCGGCCGGGCGCAGAAGGATATATCAATAAAAGGAGGGACATTTATGCAGACGATTCTGGTATGTGATGACGATAAACAGATTGTGGAAGCCATTGACATTTATCTTACAGGAGAAGGCTTTAAAGTTATAAAAACATATGACGGTTATGAGGCTCTGGAATATCTGGAGACCCAGTCCGCAGATCTTTTGATCTTAGATGTAATGATGCCGGGACTGGATGGCATCCGCACTACTTTAAAGGTACGTGAGACCAGCAGTATCCCGATCATCATTCTTTCCGCAAAGTCAGAAGATGCAGATAAGATCTTAGGACTTAATATTGGTGCAGATGATTACATTACAAAGCCATTTAACCCGCTGGAACTGGTTGCAAGAGTTAAATCCCAGCTGCGCCGTTATACACAGCTTGGAAACATGAACCAGCAGGCGGAAGGACAGGTCTACAAGTGTGGCGGTCTTCAGATCAATGATGATAACAAAGAAGTTACAGTTGATGGAGATCCGATCAAGCTGACTCCTATTGAATACAATATCCTCCTGCTTCTGGTAAAGAACGCAGGAAAGGTATTTTCCATTGATGAGATCTACGAAAAGATCTGGAATGAGGAAGCCATTGGCGCGGATAACACAGTAGCTGTCCATATCCGCCACATCCGTGAAAAGATCGAGATCAACCAAGAGAGCCAAAATATCTGAAGGTAGTATGGGGCGTAGGCTATAAGATCGAGAAACAGTAGGTGGCCTATGGAAAAAAAGAGCGTTTGGTCTGAGAAAATGGAAGGTGCTCCTGTCAGTGTTTCATGTGATATTTCTTGTTATCACACTGGCAGGGATCAGCGCCATGTACTTAAACGGCGGATATGGAAAAGGGATCCGCTGGATCTATGATGAGACTTATGAAGACTCAGATGCCTTCTGTTCCCAGCTTGGCATAGATATCAGTAATATTTTTACCTATATCGGATATAAGGATATGTTTGAGACCAATGGTGTCCTGGATATGCACAAACCCATTGTGCGTATTATAGACGGTCCCGGTGTAGATGAGGATATGACACTGGATCAGATTGTCCGCTATGCCAAGATCCGGGGATATTATCTGGGAGAAGATTTACAGTACAGGGATCTCCTATGGCCATGGATGATGATGACATGGAGATAACGGTAGAGTATAAATCCGCAAAAACGGACCTGGCAGATATTGATGGCCTGGAGACCAGGATGACCAAAGAGGAAATGGCACTGGACATCCTGGACCGGTTGGGAAAATATTATACCATTTATTATAATTTCATCAGCAATAACACAAATGTCCGTTTCCGTATCCTCTATAAAAGCAATGATGGAAGAGAAGTGGTTTATACCAATGTTCCTTCTATGTCTTTAGATGAGCTGCGGGGATTTGGAAAATATCTGTTCATTCCCGGAAATACCATTCGTATGGAAAGCAATCTTGCAACGATCCCGGACAATGCGGCTTCTCTTCTGGAAACATGGAATCCCTTTGACAATGACCAGAATTATATGGTGGTCTCTGTGGATACTACCTATCCTTATTCTGATAATTATGCAGAGGAAGCCGGGGAATATAAAAGTGCCAGATCCACGTTTATCATGGGAATGGGCGGTGTGATCGTAGGAATTGCAGGATTTTTTGCAACACTGGTAACATTGGTCCTTTTATCCGGCCATGAAGATGGAGCAGATGGCAAGATCCGCCTTTTCCCCATCGACAGAATCTATACAGAAACCAGTGTCCTTTTGTGGGCGGTGGTGACAGCTGTGATCTTGTATTTCTGCAAGAGACTGGGGATGATGGTGATCGGTCTGTTTGCTTCAGAAGAACATCTGGCATACTGGAGTAAACTGCTGAAATATGTGATCATCTACGGGTGCAGTATTCTATGTGGTTTCAGTCTTTTTAAGAAGATACAAGGCAGATACCCTGTGGAAAAAGAGTATTGCGAAAAAGGTAGTAAAGGCTTCTAAGGATTATATTGCAAAAGCCAGTTTTGTAGCCGGGACCGGACTTTGCTATCTTCTGTTTTTAGGAGCCAATGGCGTAATGCTGTGGGGCATTTTATTTCTGTTTGCCTATATAGATGAGAAACTGACTTTCCGTATTCTCTTTTATGTATGCGCTGTTTTATTTGTTGGTCTGGATGGATGGGTATTCCATAAGCTGTTCAGGAAAGCGGAGCAGAAGGATCTTTTAAATAATGCGATCACCTGTATTGCAAAAGGCGATACCGGTTTCCGCCTGGATACGAAAAAGCTGACAGGAAAAGAGCGGACAGTGGGAGACCACATTAATAACATTGGAAGCGGCTTGGACACGGCTCTTCAGGAGAAGGTAAAGAGCGAACGCCTGAAAGCGGATCTGATCACCAATGTGTCCCATGATATTAAAACGCCTCTTACGTCCATTATCAACTATGTGGATCTGTTAAAACGCCAGAAGATACAGGATCCTAAGATCGCTTCCTATCTGGAAGTCCTGGACCAGAAATCCCAGCGTTTAAAGACATTGACAGAGGATCTGGTAGAAGCATCCAAGGCAAGTTCCGGAAACCTGAAGCTGGAGATGGCAGATATTGATCTGGTAGAGCTGGTGCAGCAGACAAATGGCGAATTTGGAGGAACGTTTTGACCTGTCGCCATTTAAAGATCATCTCTGATTTCCCAGATGGTATGATCATTATTAGAGCAGATGGGCGCAGATTATGGCGTGTTCTGGAAAATCTTTATACCAATGCTTTTAAATATGCCCAGGAAGGCAGCCGTATATGTGGATGTGGCTTCTGTAGATGGAAAAGCCATTTTCACTATGAAAAAATATTTCGGAAAAGCCGTTAAATATCAGCCCGGATGAACTGACAGAACGTTTTGTCAGAGGAGATGTGGCGCGGACAACAGAAGGCAGCGGATTAGGACTTTCCATTGCTCGGAGCCTGACCCAGCTGCAGAAAGGTGAGTTTGTGATCACCATTGACGGCGATCTGTTCAAGGCTCAGGTTATTTTCCCGCAAGTGCGCCAGGAGACCAGGCGGAAATGCGTCTGGAACGGGCTGCGGAAGAGAAGCAGGCAGAAGAACAGTCCGGGGAGAAAATGTCCGGGGAAATGCCTGTGGGAGAGAACCTGCTGGAAAGTGCCCCCTATAACTGGGATGTAATGGTAGAAAATGACAAGAATTTAACAGCAAAAGAGGAAATCCTGATCCAGAATGGAAAACGGGAGCATAAACCGGAAACGTAAATAGAAAACATAAATAGTAAAAAAATAAATAGAAAATGTAAGGAAGATCCTAAAAAGAGACAGGCCCACAAGGAACCTGTCTTTTTTAGATTCGGATTTAATGACCGGAAACTTTATAGCAGAGGTGTGACTTAGGAGTATCAGAGAGCAGGTATTCTTCTGTAGTCATGAGTACTGTGTGGAGCGGAGCAAAGTAAGAGATAATGTTTTCGGTTTCTTTGCGGGAAACTTCACTGAGTCCGGCTACGGCATCGGTCAGGTAAATGACTTTACAGCCGGCGTCAATGGCAGAAAGCACAGTAGAGAGTACGCAGCATTCTGCTACTACGCCGGATATGACAAGATGCCGGGCTTTTTTTGCGGCTTTTACAACCTCGGGGATGGCAAAGGAGGAATAGACACTTTTGGTGAATACCGGGTATGTTTTTACCCATGGAAGGAATTCCGGCATCATTTCATTGAGCCATGGATCAGAGTTTACAGCCGCATTAACTTTATTATATTCTTTCCAGACACCGTCCGGGTGTTCTGTAGCCAGATATTGGGTAAAGATGACCTGCTTTGTTTTTTGACTGTTTAATAGACGGAGGATGGAGGCAGATGCATGTTCAATGCCTTTACAGGCCCATTCCTGTCCTTTTGTATAAACATTCTGCATGTCAATGACTAACAGCAGGTCTGATGAATTGTTTTGTTCCATTCTGAAAATCCTCCGGGAGAACAGTATTAATGTATTTTCAGTATAGTTTTACACTTAAAATTTACAAGCAAAACAATATGTTAATTTATTAACAATAAGACTCTGAATTGGCTCATTTCATTGACTTTGTGTAAGGATAATGTTATCTTTATCGTAAATTGTTGTTAAATTCATAAATGGGTGTACATTTCCTAATTTAGAAGGAACAACATGAAAAAATCTGGTGGCAGATATACAAGGTACAAAGTGTCATACGGTTGGGAAGGAGATTGTGAAATGGGAGAAAATAAAATGCCGCATATCCAGCTTCCGGAGAATCTGGGAATCCGGTATGCAGTGCTGCCGGGAGATCCGGCCCGGGCAGAGCGGGCAGCAGGTTATTTAAAAGATGCAAAGCTCTTAACCTTCAACCGGGAGTATAAAAGCTACAGCGGTTTCTGGAATGGTGTGCCGGTTCTGGTCATGTCCACCGGAATGGGTGGTCCGTCTATGGCAATTGCTGTGGAAGAACTGCAAAAGATCGGTGTAGAAGCGGCTGTGCGGATCGGAAGCTGCGGTGCGCTGCAGCCGGAGGTCAGAGTCGGAGATCTGGTTATGGTAGAAGCCGCTGTACGTGATGAAGGAACTTCACTTGGATACGCGCCACTTAGTTATCCGGCTGTTGCAGACCACAGGCTGCTTACCGCCTGTGAGGAGAGCGCAAAGGAGGCCGCTGCCGGTTCCATACCGGCATTGCCAGAAGTCATGACTGCTTGTACCGGGATGACAATCCGGTTATTTATGAGGAATGGGCAAAGAAAGGCGTGCTGGCGTCTGACATGGAAACTGCGGCACTTTTTGTGGTTGGCAGGATACGTGGTATGAGGACAGCATCTATTTTAAATGTAGTGGCAGCCTGCAAGGGCAATGTAGCTGAAAACATCGGACGATACGTGGATGGTGAAACATTGACTGCCCAGGGCGAAGAATATGAGATCTTGACAGCGTTTGCAGCGTTAACAAGACAGTAATGCAGCAAAAAATACAGCTTCTGAAACTGGAGCGATCAAATGGGAAAGGATGTATGTTATGAAGAATTTATTCAAAACTAAATTTGATGTGGCAGTGATCGTATTGATTCCGGCCTGCATCGGTATTAACTATCTTGGAAAGCTGTTTGCTAGCGTGTTAAAGCTTCCGTTGTGGCTGGATTCCATTGGAACCTGTATCGGTGGATGCCTGGGTGGTCCCATTATCGGAGCAATCTGCGGAGCAGCTAATAACCTGATCTACGGATTTTCCGCAGGTGATAATATTACGTTGATTTATGCACTGACCAGTCTTGGTATTGGCGCGGCGGCAGGAATCATGGCACGTCTGGGCTTTATGAAGTCCTTCCCGAAGGCTATCATCACCGCCTGTGTGGCAGGTTTTGTGGCTGTAGCTATTTCAACTCCGTTGAATGTTCTGTTCTGGGGCGGCACTACTGGTAACGTGTGGGTGATGCTGTATTTGCAGCAACCCAGGCAGCTAATATGCCGGTATTCTTAGGTTCTTTATTAGATGAGGTCGTAGTGGATGTACCGGACAAGCTGATCACGCTGATCATGGTATTCTTTATCTTAAAGGGTCTTCCAAATAAACTGACTACTCTGTATGAGGTAAATTCTGAGATTGAGACTCTGGACTGATCAAGAAAAGGAAATATAACAGAACATGAAAAGTATTAGCCTTTTTGTAGATAACGGGACTTACCTGACCAAGGTGCATCCCTTCACCAAATTGATGTACATAGCCGCCGCCATCAGTATTCCGCTGATTTCCGGGCGGCTGTGGATGTTTGGCGTGTTTATTGCGGTCAGCCTTCTTGTGCTGGCCAGTGGCAAAATTTTAAAAAAGACCCTTCCGCTGATTGCTTTTTCCTTTACGATCCTGCTGACCATTTTCTGATCCATGGATTGTTCAACCAGAAACGTCAATGTGCTGTTTCAGGTCGTCGGATTGAAATTTTACCGGGAAGGCATATTTTATGCTCTTCATATTGGTCTGAATATCCTAAATATGCTGTTGTCTTTTGCAGTATTTGTGCTTTCCACAAAGCCCTCCGAATTTGTTGATGAGCTGGAAAAACGGGGATTTTCCCCACGGTTCGGTTACATTGTGACCTCAGTATTCCAGATTATCCCACAGATGATGGGAACGATGAATACTATTATGGATGCCCAGCGCAGCCGCGGACTGGAGACAGAAGGAAATTTGAGAACCCGCGGGAAGGCATTTCTGCCCCTGATCTCCCCTGTGGTCATGAGTTCCCTGATCAATACCAGAGAGCGTGCCATTGCCCTGGAGGTGCGTGGTTTTGGCGCAGGAAAGAAAAAAACCTGGCTGACAGAGCGGACACGCCATAAAGGAGACCGTGAGATCACTATCTTTTTAGGTGTCTGCATTTTGGCGGCTGTGGTATGGAGGATTGTAGGATGTCTGTGATAACCGTTGAAAATTTGCGATACCGTTATCCCCACACGAAGGAACTGGCGTTGGATGGACTGGACTTTTCGGTGGAAAAGGGAGAGTTTATTGGCATCATCGGGGAAAACGGAGCTGGAAAGAGTACGTTAAGTCAGGCCATTATGGGGCTGGTGCCGCAGTTTTATAAAGGAGCTTACGGCGGAATGGTCACGGTAGATGGCATTGAGGCAGGCAAGACTCCGGTGGCACAGCTGTGCGGCCATGTGGGACTGGTATTCCAGAACCCCTTTAACCAGCTTTCCGGCGCAAAGGATAACGTATACGAGGAAGTGGCATTTGGCATGCAGAATCTGGGTGTGCCGGCAGAAGAAATGAAAAAACGGGTAGAGGAAGCCTTAAAGCTTCTGGATATCTGGCAGTACCGGGATCGCAATCCATTTGATCTGTCAGGCGGCCAGATGCAGCGCGTGGCTATTGCCAGTGTGCTGGTTATGCGGCCAGATGTGATGATCCTGGATGAGCCTACTTCTCAGCTGGATCCAGAGGGAAGTGACGAGGTATTTAGGGCAGTGGAAACCCTGACCGGCTCTGGTATCACCATTCTGATGATCGAGCAGAAGATTGAGAAGCTGGCGGCCTACTGTGATCGCATTCTGCTTCTGCACAAAGGAAAGCAGATTGCATTCGATACGCCGCAGAAGGTATTTTCTATGCCGGATTTAAACGATTATGGGATCCAGGCGCCGGCATTTACCCGCATTTGTAAAGCAGAACAGGTGACTCTGGCAGATGGAACGTATCCGGTGACAGTGAAAGAGGCGGCTGAAGTGCTGAGAGAGAAGCGGCTAGGTGTATATGAGCATGCGATGCGGAAGCAGGTGTGCAAAAAGCAGTGGGAGCGAGTGCGGCAGGCACCGGACAGGTACAGGCAAAGAACGCTGAAACAGGCGCAAGGTCCGGGCAGTCTGGGACTTGCAGGAAGGCTGAAAACGTTGCTTCTGTGGATAAGCAGTTCCGGATTGAAAAACTGGATTTCTCTTATCTGGCAGATATTCCGGTTTTAGAGGATCTGAACATGAAGCTGGATCAGCGTCCTACCGCCATCATCGGCCAGAATGGAGCAGGAAAGACCACGCTGGTCAAACTTTAAAGGGTTTGTTAAAACCGGTTTCAGGTTCCATTTATTTCCACGGTGAGGACATTTCAGGCAAGACAGTGGCTATGCTGGCAGGAAGTGTAGGTTATGTATTCCAGAATCCGGATGACCAGATCTTCAAGTACAATGTTATGGATGAGGTCCTGTTCGGCCCGTTAAATATCGGCATGGATCCGGAACAGGCGAAGAAAGAGGCAGCCTGGGCGTTGGAACTGACAGGACTGTCTGGCAAGGAGAAAGAAAATCCCTATGATCTGGAACTTTATGAGCGGAAGATGACAGCCATTGCCTCAGTACTTGCTATGGACACCGATGTACTGATCCTGGATGAGCCGACAATTGCCCAGGACTGGAAAGGGCGGCAGATCATTGGCAGCATTATCCGCAGCTTTCTGGGCGGGGCAAGCTGGTCATAGCTATTCTTCACGATATGGACTTTGTGGCAGAGAATTTTGAACGGGTTATCATCATGGCCCATGGTCAGGTGCTGGCAGATGGAACTGCAAAAGAAGTATTTGCCCAGGAAGAAGTGCTGAAGAAGGCACGCCTGCAGAAGCCATATGTGATGCAGCTTAGCGAGGCACTTGGATATGAGAAGAGCTATCTGACGGTGGAGGAACTTCTGAAAGATCGGATGTCTTTGTGTGCTGCAATTAAGCTTTGAAAAAAATTCCATTACAAAAACTCCTGCCTAAAGCAGGGGTTTTGTATTTGGACATAGAAAAACAGCGAATAAACAAAATGTTACTCACTGCAAAAGGAATCCTTAATTAAAAAGACAGGCCAATAAAGGACCTGTCTTTTTTGACCGTAAATCTGCAGTCCGCTTTCAGGCGGTGCTGCTTCAATGTGTAAATAGAACTTATTGATACTCGAAAACATTGATCCAGCTCTCTAACAGATCTTTCTCTTCCGGACGCTTATAAGCCAGCTGTGCGGCTGCTACGATTGGAAGCCAGCCCTGTACATAGCGTTTTTCTGTACCTGTCTTTTCACAGAACAGATCCATGTACAGTTCTGCTTTCTTTTTGTCCTTTAAGCTGAGCAGAAGATAGTTCTGGCCACGTCGGCACTTGCATTACCCTGGGAAGCATGTACCCAGTCAATGACATAGAGCTTTCCGTCATCACCAACAATGATGTTGGATGGATTGAAATCGCCGTGGCAGAGTTTGGTGTGTTTTGGCATTCCGTCCAGTCTGGTCAAAAGCTCATAGCGTGTGCTTTCATCCAGCTGTTCCACGGATTTTAAGGAACGGATGGTCTTTTCTTTCAGTTTGTTGAGCAGTGGGCAAGCCTGGCTGTGGATCAACAGCTGCAGATCTACCATCTGGGACATGTACTCGTCCAGCTTGTCCGGATTTTCATCCATCAGCTGTTCTAAGGTCTTACCTGGTACATATTCCTTGATAATAGACCATTTTCCATCAGTTACCGTTACCCCCAAAATCTTGGAACATTGAGCGCTTCAATGGTCTCCACTCTTGCATTACATAATGCTTCGTTTAAAACCTCAGCTTTCGGAAATCCTTCGCAGATTCCTTAATGGCAGTATCTCCGTCACGGTAGACGGTCTTTTTTGCACTACTGAAAATCATTTCTTTTGCCATAATCATACTCTCCTTCCACACATTATATACGGTACTGCTGCGGTGTGAACTGCCGCATCGATTATTATTTTACTACAGGAACTGTTAAAAGTACAGCAGAAATTGATAAAAAATTAACGAAATTTATTTTTTATCAGGAACTGGAAAGTGGGTGGACGCGCCGGGGGGCGCGTCTCAGGTACACAAACTGTGAAAACCGGATCCGGATAAAATCTGGATCAAGGTTTATGGCGATCAGAAACGGAAAATCGTCGTTCCATATCCTCCTAACGGATAAGAAATAGAATATGGCTGTCCGTCACATTCACTCTTTACGGATGTATAAGTAGGGCACTGGCTGGGCTTATAAGCACCGTGAACATTATCCAGAAGGAGTGACAGCTTGCACCGTTTCGGTACACCTACACGGTAATCCGGGCGATCCACTGGTGTGAAGTTTACTACAAACAGCAGGTTTTTCTTTCCTGTCTCATCCTTGCGGATAAAGCTGAAAATGCTGCGGTCCCCGTCATTTGCATTGATCCACTGGAAGCCGTTCCAGTCGTTGTCAAGCTGGTACAGACAAGGATATTTCTTATAAATATGAAGAAGATCACGGACATATTCCTGAAGCTTTTTATGGCTTTCTTCTTCAGCTAAATACCAGTCAAGGCTGACTTTTCATCCCATTCATGCCACTGGCCGAAGTCCTGTCCCATAAATAAAAGCTTCTTTCCAGGATGGCCTAACATAAAGGTATAACCGGCCTTTAAGTTGGAGAACTTGTCCTCTCCAAGCCCAGGCATCTTATTGATCATGGAACACTTCAGATGTACTACTTCATCATGGGAGAGTACTAAAATATAATTTTCACTGGTAAAATAGGTCAGGCTGAAGGTCATGCGGTTGTGGTTGTATTTGCGGAAATACGGGTCCAATTTCATGTATTCCAGGAAATCATGCATCCAGCCCATGTTCCATTTAAAGGTAAAGCCAAGTCCGTCATTTTCCGGGTGGTCGGTGACTTTCGGCCATGCAGTAGACTCTTCTGCGATCATGGCAACACCGTGGTTGCGGCCCTGGACAACGGTATTTAAGTGTTTGAAGAATTCAATGGCTTCCAAGTTCTGGTTTCCGCCGTTTTTATTTGGCACCCACTGGCCCGGTTCCCGGCCGTAGTCCAGATACAGCATAGAAGCAACAGCGTCTACACGCAGGCCGTCTACATGGTATTCTTCTACCCAGTAGAGAGCGTTGCTGATGAGGAAGTCTTTTACTTCATTTTTGCCGTAATCAAAGACTTTTGTGCCCCAGTCCGGGTGCTCGCCCTTGCGTGGATCTTCGTATTCAAAAAGAGGATGTCCGTCAAAATCAGCCAGTCCATGGGCATCTTTCGGGAAATGGGCCGGAACCCAGTCAAGGATAACGCCGATGCCATTTTTATGTAAATAATTTACAAAATACATGAAGTCTTTGGGGCTTCCGTAACGGGATGTAGGGGCAAAATAACCGGTAACCTGATATCCCCAGGAACCGTCATATGGAGCTCCGCAATACCCATAAGTTCTACATGGGTATAGCCCATTTCTTTTACATAGCAGCCAGCTCATGAGCCGCTTCCACATAGGTATAATATCCGTCTTTTTCTTCCCGGTCTTTCTTCTTCCAGG
>ENA-OQJH01000134-OQJH01000134.1-human-gut-metagenome-genome-assembly--contig:-NODE-134-length-43005-cov-11.479547_pt1 | contig 43005 bp, 48 predicted proteins | sample MGYA00242597_ERZ504763 | MGnify/ENA primary metagenome ERZ504763 (study PRJEB26092, sample SAMD00036359) | human gut metagenome | host: Homo sapiens | study: EMG produced TPA metagenomics assembly of... | reverse complement strand
CAGAACAACAGAATCTGTAGCGGGCGGAATGGATGCGGCTGCCGGAATAATAAGCTGCATTATTGTGATGGTGGTTTCTGTTGTGCTCGGAAGTGTGTATTTTAATAGAAAAAATATTTGTGAGGTATTTTATGAAGATAGAGATAGAACATGTTTCTAAAAAGATAAAGGATGCTCTGGTACTCAATGATGTATGCATGACACTGGAAAGTGGTAATATATATGGATTTCAGGGCGTAAACGGCTCCGGCAAGACAATGCTGATGAGAGCGGTAAGCGGACTTATGTATCCTACAAGCGGTACCATCAGTATTGATGGCAAGGTACTTGGGAAAAATATGGCTTTCCGGAAAAGATAGGAATGCTTATTGAGAATCCTGCCTTTATAGATAGTTATACAGGCTATGACAATCTAAAAATGCTTGCCTCAATAAATAAAGGTGAAGTTGATATAAGCAGGGCACTTGAAACGGTTGGACTGAACCCACACGATAAGAGAAAGTATAGAAAATATTCTCTTGGAATGAAGCAGAGACTGGGTATTGCCTGTGCCATTATGGAGGAACCAAAGCTTCTTTTGCTGGATGAACCTTTTAACGCCCTGGACAAGGAGGGACAGGAAAAACTGTCAGAAATCATAAGGGATATGCGTGATAAAGGAAGTCTTATACTGCTTAGCTCTCACGATAAGGATGAGCTTGAAAATCTATCCGATGTAATCTATCTGGTGGACAGCGGAAGGTTTAAATTGAAGTAACGAGGAGAATTTATTATGAAGCAAAGGAAATCAAAACAAGTAAGACTTTTTTCGGGAATGCTCATAGGAATTGTGATGATTGCTGTTTTGGCAAGGATTGTTTATCTGAATCATTGCTATCCATCCCCAAAGGTCATCACATATACAGAAAATGACACTATTAAGCTTGGAAATTATGAGATAAAGCAGACCGGATGGGAGTGGGGCGATGGCAGTCTCCTAAAAGAAAAATGTTCTGATTATGTATATGATCAGATGGATGATGGTTCAGAGTATCCTTTAGACAGTGTGCGTGTGGGATTTATAACGTTGTCAGTTACCAAGGTAAAGGACGATACAACATCACTTGATCTTACACGCCTTGCATTTGAAATGGGAACCAATGGTAATCAGTATGACATGGAACTGTTTTTTAAATTAAATCCTACTTTGGAAGCTTTGGAGATAAAGCTTAATGCCGGTGAGGAGACGTCCTTTGTGATACCGTATGCAATGAATGAGGATCTGGTTTCAAAGAAAGACTGGAGCAGGGTAGATAAGATGAAGCTGTATATGGTGCTGCAGTATTATCCGCAGAAGATAAGGTTGTGTTGTAACTGATTTTTAAATTTTTAATTGATCTATATAAAATGTACCAAAAGTGAATAAAAAATGTCATCTCATGTAAATTGTATTGAAAAAAATGGGGAAATGAATATAATTGAAATTGTAATCGATTTCTAATAACAATAATTATTGTTATTAAGTAACTTAAAACATAGTATAGTAAAGGAGAAGTCTATGGGGAAAAGATGCAATGCAAAAGGTATGATTTATAAAGTCGTATAAAAAAGATAAAAATATGTTAGCCGGTATTTTTTCCATACCGGCTAATTGTGTTACAAAATGGGGGGAATTATATATGAACAAACATCATAAAACAATACTAATACCAGCCATTTGCATTGCAGCATTTTTTACCATGTCTGCATGTGCAGACAGCAAAATGGCAGATACACAGCAGAAGAATACAGCGGATAAATCAGACACGCAGCAGGGGATTGATATAGCTGCGTATGAGAAAAAGCTTGCCGATAACAGGGAGAATTATAAGCTAGGCTGTGAGCAGTACAGCACAGATACCGATATGGTAAAAAACACGGATTACAGGAATTTATCGTTTACAAACTGCACTTTTAAAGATATGCCGGAAACGGATGAGCTGTATGTCATGGAGGGTGGAGTACACGGCATTACTACACAGGAGAGCTGGGATACAATAAAGGACTGGCTTGAATCAATCGGTAAGCTCGATACAACTGATATGGATTCGGAGGTAAGGATCGTAAACAGTGACCTTGGAATGGATGATACAAAGGAAACACCATACAGTTATCCGGCTCTTAAGGATCATATGGATCTTGCATCAGGGGCAGGAGCACTTGTAAATACGAATGAGTGTCATATACAGATAGCGGATAATGGCATATATTCCATGAGTGATGGAAAGATAGGAGCATATCTGAATACGGATGCGCATGCGAGCAGTGACGCTCTTGGAACATACACAGATGATGTTGTAAAATCGGGGACAATAGACGAGCTTGGAAAAGAAAGCTATCAGCTTATAAATGGTGAATTGACCATTGAACAGGGGGCAGAGCTTACAGGGGAATATTTTGAAAAAGGTACTCCGTTTGTACCCACAGATGGCATTACATTGTCAGTTCCTGAGGTTCGCGTGTTCAGGCTCGGACAGGTGTACGGATATGATTATATGGTTCAAAGGCAGTACCATGGTGTTCCAATAGCATATCATGATTATGGAAATTATCAGATATATGGAAATGAGTATAATTTTGAAGAGGATATCAAACATGCATATGTAGTGGATTCTGATGGAGTCAGTGCTTATGCGGGAGTTAACGATTCGGAACCGCTGGAAAATTTGTATTCGTCGGATGAGATATTGGGAATAAAGGATGCCGCAGATATTTTAAGCGGGAAGATGGCAAAGTTTTTAAATGTTGATGTACAAAGTGTATGTCTTACATATGTACCGCTTAATTTGGGAGATGGTTCTGAGTGCAAAATATATCTTCCGGCATGGCAGTTTGACGGAATAAACAGGACTAAGGACGAAAATATCAGGATGTATCTTGATGCATTTACAGGAGAGGTCTATTACTATACCTATGGGGAGGCGGCTTAGTATGATAAGGGCGGAAATGAAAAAATATCTGTATTTTCCGTATCTGCTTCTTGCGGTCATAGGATGTGTTGTACTTGCTTTTAGCGCAAATGCGGATTATGATCCGTCAGGCAGTGCCGTGTCGGTATTTAGGCTTGCAATAACCGGCATTGCACATAAAAGTGAGCAGCCGATAGAATACAGCGCACTTTTTATGTGGATAAAAGGGATGAACGGCTGGCTTCCGCTTATACTGCCGCTTTTAATGTCATTTGGATATATCGCAGTGCTTTCCGCGGAACGGCACAACGGCATGACAGGTTTTTTGCTCATAAGGTCGCAAAATGCAAAGTATTGTGCCACAAAGGTGACAGCAGGAGTGCTTACAGGTGGAATTCTTTTCATGACAGCGAACATTGTTTTCGGACTTATGATGCTTATTGCATTTCCGGCATATATATCATTTTCCGTGGATGAGCAGATGATGTATGCAGACTGGTACGGAACAGGCAGTATGGTGCTCATATATGTGGTAAAACGGCTTATAGGTTCTTTCTTATATGGTATGGCGGCAAGTATGTTTGGAATAGGAGCAGCAATATTTTTTAGGGATCGGTATATGCTGCTGTGCCTTCCGTTTCTACTTAATTACATATACACGCAGATTCTGCAGAGACTTACACTTGAAAACCTGGCAGTGGCGAGGATTAACTTATCAAACCTGATGAATGTGTCGGGTGAGAGCGGCTGGGAATGGACGGTAGGACTTACGATAGTTTGTTATGTGATACTTGTTCTGCTGTATTATGCACAGGTGAAAAGGAGGCATTGCGATGGATAGATTTTCGTTTCGGGCAGCAGTGCACATTGCGCAGGCTGAATTCAGGCAGTGGCTGCGCAGCAGCAGGATAATCATACTGTTTGTCATGCTCGTATTTGTGAATGTGCAGGTGATTGGGCCGCTTCGACAGTGCAAAATGCTTATGGGAGAAATGCTTTCTATACCTGAGGCTTTTGTGGCTTTGGGAAATTCGGGAGTTATCCTTCTTATAATACCTATACTTTTTCTTGTGCTGATGGCTGATTTTCCACAGAGGACGGGAATTGACAGGTTTTATCAGATGCGCTGTACAAAGAGGACATGGATATTTGGACAGGCAGTTTTTGCGGCAGCGGCATCCTGTTTTGTGCTTTTATTCCTTTTGGTGTCATCGTGCGTTCTTATGATAGGAACAGGCAGATGGAGTCTTTCATTTTCTGATGCGGTCACACATTTTACTTCAGTTTATCCGGATAGGACGGGAGATTATGTGGTGCAGCTTCTTCCGGGAAATCTGTATCAGCAGATGACACTTGAACAGGCACTTATACACACATTTTGTCTGCTGCTTTTATATTTTCTGCTCATATCATATGTGCTGCTTTTTTCGGCTGTCAGCAATCACAGATATGTGGGGATACTCGTAAATGGCTTTGCAATCATACTCGGAGCAGTCACCTGTGAGGTCAGAATGAAGCAGATGTGGATACTTCCGATGGCGCATACGATACCGTGGCTGCACTATGATGAATATCTTGACAGGATGAATTTTCCGATGTGGGGATCATATCTTTATCTGGGAGCCATAAGTGCGCTGCTTCTTGTGCTTTGCTTTGCAAGGGCAGGACATTATCAGGTAAAGGAATAGGGGGACCGCGCATGATAGAAATAAGAAATGTATCACTAAGACTGGATGGCAAATCAATTTTAAATAATATTTCGCTGACACTTGAACCGGGGAAAATCTATGGACTTGTTGGCAGCAACGGAAGCGGCAAAACAATGCTGATGAAATGCATCTGCGGATTTGTGCATCCGACAGAGGGAGAGATAAAAACAGACGGCAGGCGTGTGGGAAAAGATGTGGATTATTTGCCAAATGCAGGAATAATCATTGAAACACCGGGATTTATACCATATTACAGCGGGCTGCAAAATCTACGGCTGCTTGCCGGAATACGCAGAAAGGTTACGGATGATCAGATACGTAAGGCTCTTAAGATAACAGGACTTGATCCGGACAGCAGACTGCCGGTGCGCAAGTACAGTCTTGGAATGAGGCAGCGCCTTGGGATTGCACAGGCAATCATGGAGCAGCCGGACATACTGATACTGGATGAGCCGATGAACGGACTCGATAAACACGGTGTGGCTGATATACGTGAGCTTTTGATGGAGCTTAAAAAGCAGGGAAAGCTCATACTTCTGGCAAGCCACAATCCCGCAGATATCGAGCTGCTTTGTGATGAAGTATATGAAATGGAGCTGGGAAACATAAGAAATTTCAGTTAATAAAAAGTTTATAATTTTTATTAGCACTCGCTATTGACGAGTGCTAATAATGGTGCTATAACATACTTGTAAACAAAAGAAAGCAAATTTCCAAAAGGAAAGTTACAGGTATATAAGGAGGTATGACCTATGTTATTAACAACTACAAACAACAACTTATTTGATACATTTTTCAGTGATCCATGGTTCAATGATCCTTGGTATGATGACAGGGACGTACAGAAGGCACAGAAGAAATTATACGGACACAACGGAAAGAGAATGATGCTCACCGATATCAAGGAAAGCGATAAAGGCTATGAGCTTGAGATGGATCTTCCGGGATTCAAAAAGGATGAGATTAAGGCTTCTTTAGAGAATGGTTATCTGACCATTACAGCAGAGAAAGGCTTAGAGAAAGATCAGAAAGAGGAAGAGGGCAAGAAGTATATCTGCAGAGAGCGCTAACTCAGGAAGCTGTCAGAGAACCTTCTATGTGGGTGACGAGATTGAGCAGGATGACATAAAGGCATCCTTCAAGCATGGATCCTTCGCCTGGATATTCCAAAGAAGCAGCCTAAACCACAGGTTGAGGAAAAGAAATGTATCTCCATCGAGGGATAATCAGATATTGCAAATGATAAGCGGGCTGCCTGTGCAGTCCGCTTATACTATATGGTGTAATTTATATTGTTTAATTATGATGATAAATTGTTACAGGTAAATAGAAAGGCAGGTGAGTATAATGGCAGCAAAGAGAGATTATTATGAGACTCTCGGAGTGAACAAGAGTGCGGATAAAGAGGCAATAAAGAAGGCTTATCGTAAGCTGGCAAAGAAGTATCATCCTGATACAAATGCAGGCAATCCGCACGCTGAGGAGATGTTCAAGGATGTCACGGAGGCATACAATGTATTAAGTGATGAGAAAAAACGTAAGCTCTATGATGAGTTTGGCTTTGCTGGTCTGCAGGAGGGCTTTTCCGAGGAGGCTGCAAGACAGGCTGCACAGGGTGGTTTCGGTGGCTTTGGCGGCTTCGGCGGCTTCGGCGGCAATGGCTCATTCAGTGGCTCATACAGCTCAAATGGCGGACCATTTACACATCAGGAATTTCATTTTGAGAACGGCTCCGGGGATATGGATGATATTTTCTCAATGTTCGGAGATATGTTTTCACATGGAGGCGGTAATCACAGTGGCCGGAGTACAAGTGGTAACAGTGGATTTACCGGAAATAGCGGTAGCTGGAGTAATTTCTCAGGTGGCAGAAGTTCAGCCGGCCGCAAGGGCTCTGATGTTATGGCTGACCTTACGATTTCATTTGACGAGGCTGTTTTTGGATGCGAGAAATCTATTTCGTTACAGGATCCGACCACAGGCAAGGTTTCCAATCTGTCCATCCATATTCCGGCAGGAATCGAGTCTGGCAAGACAGTCAGACTTAAAGGACAGGGAAATCCGGGCAGAAACGGTGGTGCAGCCGGAGATGTGCTTCTCAAGGTAAATGTGACACCGAGCAGTGAGTTTGAGCGGAAGGGACAGAATGTATACAGTACAATCCGTGTTCCGTTTACGACAGCGGCTCTCGGTGGTAAGGCGAGGGTACATACTCTTTATGGAGATGTGGAGTGCAGCATCAAGGCAGGTACACAGGGCGGCAGCAAGATACGTCTCAAGGGCAAGGGTATTTCGAGCATGAAGAATCCTTCAGTAAAGGGAGACCAGTATGTGACTGTTGAGATTTCGGTTCCACGCAGGCTTACGCCAAGGGCAAAGGAAGCGCTTGAGGAATACAGGGCTGTGAGCTGATGAATTTTATGTGCTTTATATATGGAAAACAAATTTGAAATCCGCTATACTATAGGTATTATAGTACAGCGGATTTTTTGCTTGATGGGATAATAAGAAAGGATACAACATGAGCAATTATATAATGGATCTTAGAAAGGTGGTCGGACATGCCCCTTTACTGCAGGCGGGAGCGAGCATCATCGTTGAAAATGAAAACGGACAGGTGCTTCTCGGAAGGCGCACAGACAATCACCAGTGGGGCTACGCAGGCGGTTCTATAGAGCTTGGAGAGACTGTTGAGGAGGCTGCAAAAAGAGAACTCTTTGAGGAGATGGGACTTGTTGCAGACGAGATGGAGCTGTTTTATATCAATTCAGGCGAGGAGACTCACTACATCTATCCTAACGGCGATGAAGTCTATAATGTGGAAATCATATACATATGCCGCAAATATCATGCACCATAAAGCGCCAGGAGGAGGAAGTCGAGGAGCTTAAGTTTTTCGATGTGGATGATATTCCGGAGGATATTTCTGAGCCAATCAGACCTGTATTTCGTGAATATATAAAGATGAGGAAAAGAGAGTAGCGATACTCTCTTTTCCTCATATGACATGTGAAATATCGAAGCTTACATGGCAATAGGAGAAGTATTATCCTCATATTCGAAGCTATGCTCATAGATATATTCTGGAGCACAATCTATTTCATCATTCATCCATGTAATGACGCCATGCATAATTTTAAAATTTGAAAATATAGCATCATCTTCAAGTGGTTTAAATGCACTACCTGTTAAAACGGATGCATCAAACACTCTTTTTTCACCGCCTGAAAATGTCACAATCATCATTAAATGATCTGTAACTTTTGCATCTGTTATAGAAATCTTATTTGATTTTTCACTTGCGTAAGCTATACCATTGACTTCAAACATTGTAATTCTCCTTATAATGGATTAATCTTATCGAAGTGTTCTCCTCGTACGGCATTATTCCAGGCTTTGTATACTTCCTCTTCATGAATTGCCAACCAGCCGATTATTATTTTTAATTGTTTTGCTGGAATTGAGCCTGCGAGAAGGTCTCCGTCAACTGCCACAACTGCTTCGTAGTCGCCATAAAATGCATGAATATGTGGCTTGTGATGCTGTTGTGTATCATTAAAATACATTTTAATAATAATACCATAAAATCTGCTTAATTCTGGCATAAATCCCCCTTTTATAAATACATTTTGATAATTCAATCATATCAAAATTTTATAAAAATTACAATTAGAAATAAACTTTAACGCTTTAAATGAAAAAAGTGCTTGCGCATGTCTTATAAAAGAGTTATCATAATACAAAACGAAACACTTAGGAGGATTTACAATGGAAAAGCGTATTTCAGGTCACACAGGCTTATTAGCACTCATAGGATCACCGGTCGGTCATTCAGGTTCACCGGCTATGTACAATTACAGTTTTGAAAAACTCGGTCTGGACTATGCATACGTTGCATTTGATATAAAAGAAGACAAGGTTAAGGATGCTATTGCAGCAATGAAAACCTTCAACATGCGTGGATGTAATGTGACCATGCCTGATAAGGTAGAGGCTGCAAAGTACATGGACGAGCTTTCACCGGCAGCCCAGATTATCGGAGCCATAAACACTATAGTAAATGACAACGGCAAGCTTACAGGACACATCACAGATGGTGAGGGATTCGTACACAACTTAAAGGATCACGGAATTGACATCAAAGGAAAGAAAATCACAGTTGCCGGAGGCGGCGGAGCTGCTACAGCTATCCAGGTGCAGTGCGCATTGGACGGAGCTCGTGAGATTACTATTTTCAACAAAAATGATGCTTTCTTCGAGCGTACACTACAGACTGCAGAGAAGATCAAAAAAGCAGTTCCTGATTGTATTGTAAATGTATACGATATTGATGATACAGCCAAGATGACAGAGGAAATCCAGTCAAGCGATATCTTTGCAAATGCAACAATCGTTGGCATGAAGCCTCTGGATGATCAGAGCGTGGTAAAAGATCTTTCAGCTTTCAGACCGGGGCTTGTAGTTGCAGATGCAGTTTACAATCCGGAGGAGACAAAGCTTCTTCGCGAAGCAAAAGAGGCAGGCTGCACATGCGTAGGCGGAAAGGGAATGCTCTTATGGCAGGGCGTCGCCGCATTCAAGCTTTACACAGGACAGGATATGCCGGTTGATGATGTGAAGAAACTGTTCTTCAGTTAGATTTAAGTTCTTATTACAATATCATTAGATAGCTTCCTGTTATACAGGAAAATGATAAAACAACAGCTCGCGGTTTCCCGCGAGCTGTTGTTTTTTAGGAGTTTTTAGGTTTATTATTTTAAAGGAGAATTTTGCAACTATTCCCGTAATCAGAAATAGTTACGAGGTTTTATAAATAATCGTGACGGGCAAGCACGTTTAAGATATTTCTACCTTCCTCTGTACCCTCAATGATTCTGCGGGCACGCTTGCTGTCTCCGATATTTACGATTTCAACATTGGTATCACGGAAAGCCTCATCAATCTCTGAAAGAACAGGTGTGTTGGCTCTCATACCAAGGCAGATGAATCCGTAATCAAATGGGATTTCCTCAATCTCACCCTCTGGATTCTTTACGATGAAACGGTCATTCTTAACCTCCTGCAGAGCAGTGTTGGTCATCTGTTTTACACCGTATTTTGCCATTTTTGCGTTTGTGTCACACTTTGTGACAGGGTCAAGTCCGTTTCCAATCATTGGAAGCATCTCAACCATTGTTACCTCTGCGCCTCTTTCTGTGAAGAATTCCATCACGTCAAGACCTACGGCACCACCGCCGATGATGGCGATTTTCTGTCCCTTCATATCCTCAGGATACTCATTGATGCGCTCAATCATCTTAAGGACTGTTGAAACATTTGTGCCATCCTTGTCAACGAGATCGTGAAGACCTGTGATAGGTGGGAGAGTAGGTACAGAGCCTGTTGCGTTTACAATGATATCAGGGTTTAAAGCCTTTACCATATCAACTGTTGCTGATGTATTTTTGAAAACAAACAGGTTGTGAAGCTTGCTTGCACGGTGAATCATGTAGTTAGGGAAGTCTGCAAGACGCTTCTTGTCAGGAATCTTGGAGATAACTGATGCAAGTCCGCCAAGCTCAGCCTTCTTCTCAATGAGGAATGTTGTACATCCAACCTCTGCTGCTGTGCAGGCTGCCTCAAGACCGGCAGTACCACCACCGATTACAACCACGTTGCAAGGCTTATTTACCTTTGTCTTCATGTAATCCTCACCGCTGTTTACGGCAGGGTTTACTGTACAGCGGATTGGCTGGTTGAGACCGATTCTGTGTCCGGCGCATCCGATGTTACATGAGATACATTTTCTGATATCGCACACATTTCCGAACTCTACCTTATTAACCCACTCAGGGTCAGCGATAAGTCCACGGCCCATACCGATGAAATCAGCATCGCCTCCTGCAAGGATATCCTCGGCTACCTGTGGGTCACGGATATTTCCTACTGTGATACACGGCTTGTTGTATTTCTCTTTTACAGCCTTTGCCATAAATGAGCGCCATCCGTCAGGTAAGTAGTTTGCATCAATCTGGTACTGGATAGATCCGTTGAGACCGCATGATACGTCGAATACATCTACTTCCTTCTCAAAATACTGTAAGTACTCAAGTGTATCCTCAAGTGTGTTTCCACCCTCCATGAGCTCGTCTGCACTGATACGGACGAAGATAGGGAAGAAAGGTCCAACCTGCTTACGAACCTCCTCGATAACCAGCTTTGCAAATCTTGCACGGTTCTCTGCAGAGCCGCCGAACTCGTCAGTTCTCTTGTTTGTGATAGGTGAAAGGAATTGGCTGATAAGGTAAGAGTGTCCTGCGTGGATTTCAACAGCGTCGAAGCCGCAGATCTGGGCGCGCTTGGCTGCCTCACCGTATTTCTTTACGATGTGCATGATTTCATCCTTCTCGAGAGGTCTTGGGATTTCCCCGCCTGCCTTTGAAGGTACGTCTGATGCTGATACAGGCTGCATTCCGATACGTGAGCTCATTGCAGAAGCACCGGCGTGATTTAACTGTATTGCGATACATGCACCGTGCTTGTGAACGCTCTCGCAGAGCTTGAAAAGTCTTGGGATGTAGTTGTCCAAATCAATACGAAGCTGTGTTGTTCCGTTTGAACCCTGCGGAGAGTCAACGCTGGCATTCTCAACGATGATGAGACCAGTGCCGCCCTTTGCTCTCTGCTCATAGTAGTTTATGTGGAGAAAGCTCATTTCTCCGTTCTGCTCACCGTAGTTAGTTCCCATTGGAGTCATGACGATACGGTTCTTCACTGTCATTCTGCGTACTGTAATTGGCTCAAAAATATGTGGATATTTGTTTTTCATAGTATTTTTTCTCCTTAATCTGCTAACCGGGTGGGCACACGGTAGTGTAAATTGCTCTCATTACATTATAGTTTTGTTTCATTAAACTTATTGTAAATATTTGTTATCAAAGGCTGTGATATACAAAGTATGTGATTTTTTTAACAATCAAAAAGTGCAATGCACTCTTGTTACATTCAAGGTACAGCAAAAATGTATAAATGTCCAATGCATCTTTTATACGAAATCTATAGTTTTTGTCTATCAAATGGTGTATAGTATTTCTAGACTTTGTTGTGAGCATTTGCCGGAGGTCCGCTTGCCCTGCGCTGCACACCGGTGTATAAGCTCAATTTATGACGTGTCGTGTGGGAGTTATATGCCGCCTCAAGCAAAAGTGGCGCGGAAAATACTCGTTCAAGCAGCACAGCCTTTAGTATACCAATAAAGTAAAAAGCGCGTTTGATTTTTCGCGCCTGATAAACTCTGTTTGAGGCGGCATTTACTCCCACTAGACTAAGGAATTATGAGAGCATATACCACCGGTGTGCAGCGCAGGGCAAGCGTACATCCGGCGAATAAATATATTAAATACACAGGGGGTGTACTATGAATCTGAGTCAATTGCAGTACTTCAAGGTACTGGCGCAGGAAGAACATTATACGAGGGCGGCACAGATGCTGTCGATTACGCAGCCGTCTTTAAGCCATGCAATCTCACAGCTAGAGCAGGAGCTTGGCACGCGTTTGTTTGAAAAAAAGGGGAGAAATGTCGTGCTGACCAGATATGGGAAGATGTTTCTGCCGTATGTTGAGGAATCATTAAAGGTGCTTAATGAGGGTGTGCAGCGCATTCAGGAGGTCAATGGCAGCAGGCATGGAATCATACATCTGGCATATATATATACGATGGGAAGTGAGTTCGCGCCAAAGCTGGTGCGTAAATTTCTCGATGCATACCCGGATTATGATATAGAATTTCATTTTACGGTTGGAACAACCGGTGAGATTATAGATGGACTAAAGGATGACAAATATGACATAGTTTTTTCTTCTTATAAGGATGGGGAACAGGATATAGATTTTAAGAAGATTGCGAATCAGAAGCTTGTGCTTGCAGTGCCCATGGACCATCCGCTTTCCATAAAGGACAGTGTGGATTTGCGGGACACAATAGAGTATCCGCAGATTTATTTTGAGAAGGGCAGCGGTCTGCGTCCGGTCATTGACCAGATGTTTGAGGAGATAGGACAGTTTCCGAAGGTAGCCTTCGAGATGGAGGAGGATTCGAGTATGGCGGGTCTCGTGGCGCAGGGCTTTGGAATAGCTGTGATGCCTGATATTCCAATACTTCGGTCACTTTCTGTAAAGACGCTTGATATATACAATCCTCCTTATGAGAGAGCGGTGTATCTGGCAACGCTTAAGCAGAGATATTTATCACCGGTTGCGAAGGCATTTATCAGGTTTGTGATCGAGGAGACTGCCTAGCTGCAGCTTTCCCGCACAAACTCTATGAAGCGCTTGATAGCCGGAAGCTGGTATTTGCCTGTCATGTAGCCCATGTATACAGTGTGTGAGAATGACTCATGCGATACGAGGTGGCGGATGCAGATGTCATCGCGGTGAATTGCATCGACATCTGCGACAAGCGCAATGCCAAAGCCCTGCGCCACGAGGGAGGCGATGCCGTTCTCATCGGGTGACTCACATATGAAGTTTGGCGATACATCATGCTTCTTGAAAAAGCTTCTGGTGTACTTGCCAAGGCCTGAGTGTCTGGCATAGCCGAGCACGGGATAGTCAGCGAAATCAGTGGCTTCCATGGTATCCTTAAGTGTCAGTGGGTGGCCGGGAGGCAGTATGGCAACTATTTCCTGCCTTATAATAGGAACAAAATCAATACCATTTTCATCTGGCGAGTATGAACCGAAAATTATGTCATACCTGCCTTTTTTAATCCCTCAATATTCACAGAGGTGATGTCCTGAAAGAAATTGAATGTGATATTTTTATTTTCCTTTTCGGTGAGGAAAGAGCGCACGATAGTTGGGATAAACACCTTTGCAAGAGGTGATACGTAGGCGATATCGATGTGACCGCCGTCGGTTGCAATCTGGTGCATTTTGTTCTCGGCTCTCTTTACATCGTCCAGAATAGTAGACACGTGTTCTAAAAAAATTTCCCCGGCCTTGGTCAGTATTACATTCCTGCCTCTCTTTTCAAATAAAGTGACGCCAAGCTCGTCCTCTAAAGCTGCTATCGAACGGCTGAGGCTTGGTTCTGTGATATTCATTTTTTCGGCAGCCTGATTGAAGTGTTCCAGAACTGCCGCTTGGTAAAAATAACTTAATTGATTGAGTGTCATGCATAAATCTCCATAAAATAATAGATATAGTCTATGAATTACAAATATTATAGCCTAAATTTGTGCATATTATAACATGATTAGTACAGTAATGCTATTAAAAAATAACAAAATAAGCATTGGAAGTATCGAAAATAATGCGTTATAATATCATTATCAAAGGTTGTTAAGTTTTTAACGAAGTGGGCATCGTTGAAAACATAGCTAAGAAAATACGAATAATCAATATTATTACATTTAAAAATGAAGGAGATTTAATCATGGCAGAGAGAATCACAGGACACACAGAACTCATCGGACTTATGGCTTACCCAATCAGACATTCAAGCTCACCGGCAATGCACAATGAGGCATTTGCATATCTTGGACTTGACTACGCTTATCTGGCATTTGAGGTTGATAACAACACTCTTGAGGATGCGGTTAAGGGAATCAGAGCATTAAAGCTAGTAGGCTCTAATGTATCAATGCCAAACAAGACAGTTGTAGGACAGTACTTAGACAAGCTTTCACCGGCAGCAGAGCTTTGCGGAGCTGTAAATACAATAGTAAACGAGAACGGAGTACTTACAGGACACATCACAGACGGTATCGGCTTCATGCAGGCACTCAAGGATAACGACATCGATGTTATCGGAAAGAAGATGACAATCGCAGGAGCAGGCGGAGCTGCTACAGCTATCGAGATTCAGGCAGCACTTGACGGTGTCAAGGAAATCTCAATCTTCAACATCCATGACAAGTTCTGGGCAAACGCTGAAGAGACAGTTAGGAAGATCAACGAGAAGACAGACTGCAAGGCAACTCTTTACGACCTTGATGACAAGGAGAAGTTAAGAGAAGAGATGGCTGATTCTTACATCTTCGTAAACGGAACAGGTGTTGGCATGAAGCCACTCGAGGGAATGTCTGTAGTACCTGACAAATCATTCTTCCGTCCTGAGCTAATCGTAATTGACGTACCTTACTCTCCACTTGAGACAAAGATGCGTTCTATGGCAAAAGAGGTGGGCTGCAAGACAATGAACGGTCTTGGAATGATGCTTTTCCAGGGAGCAGCAGCCTTCAAGCTCTGGACAGGAAAAGATATGCCAATCGAGCATATGAAGGAAGTATTAAACATCAGATATGATGATTAATCAGACACAGAAATTAAGGAGAACACTGATGAATAAAAAATATTTACCTAGCGCATTAATCCTTTACTTAAACTACTTTATACACGGAGTGGGCTGCTCTATCCTCGGACAGGCAGTCATCAAGGAGGCTCTCGCAGCTTCATGGGGAGTGCAGGTTATGGCTATTACAGCTATTTCAGCAGCCCTGGGACTTGGACGTCTTATCGCACTTCCGTTTGCAGGACCTTTATCGGATAAGCTCGGACGCCGTATCTCAACAGCAATCGGAAGCGGCTCTTATGCTATCTACCTGATTGGACTTGCCCTTGCATTCAATGCAGGAACACATGGTGGATACCAGATTGCTTATATCTGTGCTATCATTGGCGGTATTGCGAACTCATTCCTTGATACAGGAATTTACCCTGCAGTATCAGAAATCATCTACAAAGCACCGGGTGTTGCAACAATGGGAATCAAATTCTTCATCGCTATCGCACAGATGCTTTTACCATTCGTACTTGGTATGACAGTTGCTACAACAGCAGCAGGGCTTACATCATACAACACACTGTTCTTCGGATGTGGAATCATCTACATTGTACTTTTAGTATTAGTAATGCTCTTCCCGCTTCCTGATACCGATGCAAAGGCAGAGGGAAAGAAAGAAGGACTTATCGCAAGCTTAAAGCACACACATTTTTCTGTTGAGTCAATCGCAATGATTATCATTGGATTTACATGTACAGGAACCTTCCAGTTATGGCTCAACTGTGCACAGAACTTTGCAAAAGAGAACGTAGGCTGGCTGATCCGTCAGTTATGCAGTCATACTACTCAGCAGGAACCATGATAGCTCTTATCGTAACTGCACTTTTAACAAGAAAAATCAAGGACGTCAGATTTATCCTTGTTTACCCTGTAATCTGCCTTGCAACAATGGTAGTAGTGTTAGTCGGACAGACAAAGCCACTCATGATCGCAGGTGCATTCATCATCGGATGGGCAGGAGCAGGCGGACTTTTACAGATCGCAACATCTGTATGCAACATGCTCTTCCCTAAGATCAAGGGAACAGTAACAGCGCTTGTAATGATCGCTTCATCACTTTGCAACTACACAATCCTTACAGCAGCATCAAAGATGCAGCCATCACAGGTTATGGTAATGAACATTGTGCTCACAGCAATCGGCGTGGTACTTGGATTATACGTAAACCTGCGCTATACTAAGATGGTAGAGCTGTCTAAAGAGGATTAATACGTTACTCAAACTTCCCATACTATGGGAGCCGGTCTAGCATACAGTGTATTCTCAGAAAAATATGAAGTTAACCACGGATTGAATCGATATAGATTACTTTAATATGTAAGGTTATATCCGTTTTTAAAGTTAATGGAACTCCGTGGCAGTTCATATTGTTTTCTTCGGAACAACTGTATACTATCCGGCAAATATAGTTCTATGTATGGAATGTTTTGGTACATTAAATTATACTGGGGAGTATAATTATCATACAGTTAAAGTAAGAAAGGAAAAAATCATGAACACCATTAAGGTTAGAGATATTGAAATCGGTGCAGGCGCACCTAAAATCATCGTTCCTATCGTAGGCGTTACAAAAGACGACATCATCGCAGAGGCAAAGACATTTGACACTATCCCTGTTGATATGGTTGAGTGGCGTGTTGACTGGTTCGAGAATGTATTCGAGTTTGACAAGGTTGAGGAGGTATTAAAGGAGCTTCGTGATGCTCTCGGAAATATTCCAATCCTTATGACATTCCGTACTTCAAAAGAGGGCGGAGAGAAAGCAATCGAGCCTGAGGCTTATGCCAAGCTTAATATCAAGGCTGCACAGACAGGATACGTTGATTTTGTAGATGTAGAGATTTTTACAGGTGATGAGATTGTAAAGAAAATCATCGACGGCGTACATGCTGCAGGTGCAAGAGTTATCGCTTCAAACCATGACTTCTTCAAGACTCCTGCACAGTCTGATATTGTTTACAGACTTCGCAAGATGCAGGATATGGGAGCTGATATCCCTAAGATTGCAGTTATGCCACAGAATAAGCGAGACGTACTCACACTTCTTTCAGCTACAGAGGAAATGGTTACAGATTACGCTGACAGACCAATCATCACAATGTCAATGGCAGGCACAGGTGTTATAAGCCGTCTCTGCGGTGAGGTATTCGGATCTTCAATGACATTCGGTGCCGCAAAGAAAGCTTCTGCACCAGGACAGATGGGAGTAGAGGATCTGTCTACGGTACTTGGATTACTTCATAAGAGCATGTAAGAAAAGCTTGTATAAAACCATGCAATAAAATAAAATGGCGCCTCGGCATCTGTAAACCAGGTGCTGTGACGCCATTTTTGAAGATGATAACAAATAGTAATATATAAAATTGTGAATATTTGCGTGGAAAAACAGCAATAATTCAGTTAAATAATACGTATAATTATTCACGGAAAGGGGATATTTCATGAAGAAAATACTGCACTATCTGGATGAATATCTTGAAGAATTTTTAATGGTCATTTTCCTGATTGCGATGACTCTTATCATGGGCATTCAGGTGTTTTCCAGATATATTCTTGGCATGTCGTTTCATGGTCTGAGGAAATCACAAGATACCTGTTTATCTGGTCAGCATTTTTGAGTGTCAGCCTTTGCACACGTAAATGCATATCAATAAAGATAGACCAGTTTATACAGCTTTTTCCACGAAGAGGAAAATCACTCTGGAAGGTATTAAATCTGACAGTTGAGTTTGTGTTTTTCGTATATTTGATACCTTTTTCGTTCATATATTTAAAGAACACTATCGAAAGCGGTCAGGTAAGTCCTGCCTGCGGTATCCCTATGTACTATGTGCAGGCTGCACCGTTTGTATGTTTTATAATCACGGCCTTCCGCATCGTGCAGAGATGGTTTGGCGAGTGGAAAATTGTCCTGAAAAAAGATGAAAAGCCTCTTGAGGAGGGCAGTATTGCCTCGGTTATAGAGGAAGCCGTTGCCGAAGACACTTACCGCGAGAAAGAGCTTGTGGAGGATATTGAAGCAATTCATAGTAAAGCTGAAAAGAGAAAGGAGAAATAGATGTCAGCAGCAGTAGTTTTTATATTATTTGTGATATGTCTGGTCATTGCTATTCCGGTATCTATTTCCCTGGGAATAGTGGCAGTGCTGCCGGGTGCGTTTGACTCATCTTTTACAGCCAGTGCCAGCTATGTTATCCGCTCTATGCTCGGTGGTATAGACAGCTTCCCGCTTTTAGCGGTGCCTATGTTTGTGCTTGCCGGAATCGTCATGGCACACGGCAAAATTTCACAAAAATTGTTTGATGTTTTTGTGTATTTTATAGGAAAAAGAACCGCAGGAATCCCATGTGCGGTTATCATCACCTGCTTGTTCTATGGAGCGATTTCCGGCTCTGCGCCTGCAACTGTTGCGGCTGTCGGAAGTATGACCATTCCGCTTCTTATGGAGCTGGGCTACAAAAAGGATTTTTCAACGGCAATTGTTGCGGTTGCGGGAGGACTCGGAGTCATCATACCGCCAAGCATACCTTTTATCATGTATGCGATGGCAACCGGTGAGTCGGTCAGTGATCTCTTTCTTGCAGGAATCATTCCGGGACTTTTGATAGGAGCGCTTCTTATGTTTTATGCATATTATCACTGCAAGCGCTATGGAGAGGACAAGGAAAAGATAAATGCAAAGGTCTCTGAGCTTAGAAGCAAGGGGCTTTTTAGCATATTGAAGGACAGTATATGGGCACTTTTAAGCCCGGTTATAGTACTTGGATGCATTTACGCCGGTATAGCTTCGCCTACAGAGGCTGCGGTGATTTCAGTATTTTATGCGCTTTTTGTAAGTCTTTTTATTTACAAATCCATAAAGGTAAAAGAGATATGGGGCATCATGGTGGAGGCGATGAAGACATACGCACCTATATTGTTTATACTTGCCGCATCGACCGCGTTTTCACGTGTGCTCACACTCATGCAGGTGCCACAGACAGTCAGCGCATGGATACTCGCACATTTTACAAATGAGATAGTGCTTCTTATCGTGATAAATATTTTCCTGCTTATCGTAGGAATGGTTATGGATACCACACCGGCTATCCTTATTTTAAGCCCAATACTGCTTCCTATCGTGCAGAGCATCGGAATGAACCCGATCCACTTTGGTGTGGTCATGATCGTAAACCTTGCAATCGGATTTGTCACACCGCCTATAGGAGTAAACCTGTTTGTGGCAAGCTCACTGACGGATGTTCCGGTCATGCGGATAGCAAAGAAGGCGGCGCCTATGATAGGATATTTCCTGCTGGCACTTTTGCTGCTTACATTTATTCCGGCGATCAGTCTGTGCTTATTATAGAGAAATAGTAACTATTCGGTACAGAAATATGTAATAACAGGTATAAGCAGATTTAATGATGATTGTAGGACATTTAGGCACACAGTTGTAATTGGAGAAAAATATGAGTAGATTTGGCTTGTTTTTATGTAAAAAAGCTGGTAAATATAATAAACCGCGTAAATCGTATAGCAAATATAGATTGTGGCGAAGAGCAGCAGCCGTCACGATGATACTTTCGCTTACAGCAGGACTTGCCGCGTGCGGTGGCTCTGCTGGTGAAGGCTCGCAGGACGCAGCTAAGGATGCCGGGGTACAGCGCTACGCATGGCCTCTAGGCAGCTCAAGTCCTGAGGACACCGTGACACAGATATATGCAGAGAAATTGCCGATGAAGTGGAAAGATTAAGCGATGGCAAAATGAAAATCAGTGTGTATCCAAACAGTGTACTGGGCGGAGACAGAGAGCTTCTCGAGTCATGCAAGGATGGAGATATACCTTTTGTAGTGCAGAACACTGCTCCGCAGGTAACTTTCATGAAGGATACTGCAGTATTTGATATGCCGGCACTTTTTGACAGCATTGATGAGGTGCGTGAGCATGTGGACAATCCAAAGTTTATGAAGCTCATGCAGCAGGTCTACAATGACGGCGGCTACGAGCTTTTGGGATATGCAGACCAGGGCTTCCGTGTCATGACAACAAACAAAAAGATAGAAAGCCTTGCTGATTTTAAGGGTCAGAAAATCCGTACCATGGAAAACTCTTACCATATGGCATACTGGAAGGCGCTCGGAGCAAGCCCGACACCTATGACTTTCTCGGAGGTGTATATCGGCTTACAGCAGGGCACTATAGATGCGCAGGAAAACCCATACGAGGTAATCGTATCCAATAAGCTCTACGAGCAGCAGGATTATGTAGTGGAGACAAATCATCTGCCACATCTGATATCGCTCATAGTAAGCGAGGAGTTCATGAAAGAATTGACAGATGAGCAGCAGCAGATTATCCGTGAGGCAGCCGAGACAGCGAAACAGTACGCCAGAGAGCAGTCTGACGAGAGGATTGCCTCAAAGATAAAGACAATCGAGGATAGCGGCACACAAATCATCACCTTAAGCGATGAAGTGCATGAGCAGATTCGCAAGGAGTGTCAGCCGATATATGAATCGATTGAGAAAAATGTGTCGTCTGATATTGTGGATGCATATCTGACACAATAACACTTTAAAGCATTAAAATATTTTGCTTGATAAATTGGTAAAGTCTTGTTATACTATGACTAAGAAATTTGTGGTTATCAAAAATACGAAATATTATAACGTGAAGTTATAATAATTATAATTTGACGATATTTCGCTTAAATACCTAAATCCAATATGAAAACCACACATAAGTAAGGAGACACACCATGGACAAAATCGAGGAAATCCGCGCAAAGATTGGAGAATGTGACGATATAATAATTAAGCAGCTTGCGGTCAGAATGTCACACATTCAGGAGATTATATCATATAAGAAGGCAACAGGAATCCCAATCTTACAGCCGGAGCAGGAGAAAAAGCAGACAGATGCACTTGCGGCAAAGCTTGGCGACAATGAATTTGAGGAAGAGATACTTGATATTTTCAAGTATATCATGAAGAACAGCCGTCGTATCCAGCAAAGAGCCTTTTCGATTACAATATCTTCCTGATCGGTTTCATGGGTGCAGGAAAGAGCACTGTAGCAGGAGAATTAAAGGATAAGCTAGAGATGGACCGTGTCGAGATGGATCAGATGATTGTTGAGAATCGTGGCATGTCAATTTCAGAAATATTTGATGAGTTCGGTGAGGCATATTTCAGAAACTTAGAGAGCAACACACTTATAGAGCTTCAGAAGAGAAAGCAGACTATCGTTTCCTGCGGTGGTGGTGTTGTCATGAGAGAGGAAAACGCAGATCATATGAAGAAAAACGGCCGTGTAGTTCTCCTTACAGCAAAGCCTGAGACTATCTACGAGCGAGTAAAGGATAGTGACGAGCGCCCGATACTAAACGGCAACATGAATGTTGAGTATATCAGTGGCCTTATGGAAAAGCGAAAGGAGCGCTATGAGGCGGTGGCAGATGTAACAGTTGCTACAGATGGCAAGAATGTTACACAGATATGCGAGGAAATCATTGCAAAGCTTATCGCACTTGATAATGAGCAGGACAATAAACAGGCATAATACAGGAATAGCACAGCACTTATTAAGGCAGCCGCCGGTTATCAGACCGTCTGCTGCCTTTTTGTTCAAATACTTCAGGGGCGTGTTGCTTGAAATAATTGCAAATATGATGTATAGTACTCTACAATCTAAGGGATACTGATTAAGTATGGCAGCATAACAAGGAGGTCATAATTATGTGTACAGCAGCAACTTATAAAACAAAGGATTTCTATTTTGGAAGAACACTCGATTACGAATTTTCATATGGAGATGAGATTGCGGTAACACCGCGAAACTATGTGTTTGATTTCAGGCATGCAGGAAAGCTTGAAAACCATTATGCAATCATTGGAATGGCACATGTGGCAGGTGACTATCCTCTTTACTATGATGCTATAAATGAAAAGGGACTCGGTATGGCAGGATTGAATTTCGTGGGAAATGCAGCGTATGCGGCAGCAGACGAAAACAGCTCATGCGAGAATGGCACATGCGGCATTGCAAAGACAAAGGTGGCACAGTTTGAGTTTATACCGTGGATACTGTCACTATGCGCTACGGTAGCGGATGCAAAGGAAAAATTAAATCGTATTTTGCTGGTAGATACACCATTTAGCAGTCAGCTTCCGGTTGCACAGCTTCACTGGATCATAGCCGACAAAAATGAGTGCATTGTGGTGGAGTCGATGGCAGACGGTATGCATGTTTACGACAATCCGGTAGGTGTGCTCACAAACAATCCGCCATTTCCATATCAGATGGCAGCACTCAATAATTACAGAGGCTTATCCACAAAGCAGCCTGAAAATACATTTGCACCGGGAGTGGAGCTTAGTGCATACAGCCGCGGAATGGGAGGCCTGGGACTGCCGGGAGATTTATCATCGCAGTCACGCTTTGTACGTGTGGCATTCACAAAGCAAAACTCTAAATCGGATGACAGTGAGAATGCAAGTGTGAGCCAGTTCTTCCACATATTAGGCTCTGTAGACCAGCAGAGAGGTCTGTGCGAGGTGACAGAGGGCAAATATGAGATTACGCTTTATACCTCATGCTGCAACTGCGACAAGGGAATCTACTACTACACCACATATGACAATAGCCAGATTACAGCGGTAGACATGAACAGGGAGAATCTTGATGAGAAGCTGCTTATCAGATATCCTGTTATTACGGAGGGAAAGATTTGTTGGCAGAATTAGAGAATCTGTTTGCGCTACAGGATAAAAATTACAGGGAATTTCATGCGAGGCTTATGCCCAATATTGAAAAAGAACGCATAATAGGAATAAGAGTCCCGGTGCTTAGAAAGTACGCAAAGGAGCTTGCTCATGGCAGCAGGCTCTTTTTGTCGGTTCAAAAAGAGAAACGGGTCTGTAATACAGTGAAGGAAAATGACTGTGACAATGTGGAAAAGTTTCTAAATACTCTGCCACATTACTACTATGAGGAAAATAACCTGCATATGTTTCTGATTATGCAGATGAAGGATTATGATACGGCATTGGCTTATCTGGAAGCATTCCTGCCATACATAGACAACTGGGCGACATGCGACAGTGGTGTGCCGGCTGTGTTCAAAAAGCACAAAAATGAGCTTCTTTTGCATGTATATAAGTGGCTGGATTCGGATAAACCCTACACCGTCAGGTATGGCATTGGCACTTTGATGCGCCTATATCTCGATGAGGATTTTGATATAAAATATGCTTTAGATGTGGCAAAAATCCGTTCCAAGGAGTATTATGTAAACATGATGAAGGCATGGTATATCGCTACGGCACTTGCAAAGCAGTATGATGCAGTGTTGCCGATACTGCAGGAAAGGCTTATGGATAGCTGGAGCCACAACAAGGCGATACAAAAGGCGCGTGAGAGCTATCGCATCACGCCACAGCAGAAGGAGTATCTGAGCACATTAAAGGTTTAATGAAAAGAGACAAAAATTTATGAAAATAAAAAGCTTATTTGAATCAAAATTTATAAAGGTGTTTGACCTTCAGTACCGGGAGGGAAGGCATTATTATAATGCCACAAGGAGAGATGAAAACGACCTTGTAGCCGCCAAATCCACAGAGGAGTTCAAGAAAATGCTTCCGGATGCGGTGAGCTGCGTGGTGATATGGAATCCGTCAGATGATGACGAGAAATCAGGTCATGAACCATGTCTGTTAATGAACCGCGAGTTCCGATATCCGACAGGTCAGTACCTGCTCAGCGTACCGGCAGGGCTTATTGACCCGGAGGATTGCACCGGGGATAGTGATAATACAGCGCCACTTATAAAAACTGCCATGCGTGAGCTTCATGAGGAGACCGGCCTTAAAGTGACAGAAAAAGACACGGTTTCTGTAATCAATCCATGTCTTTTCAGCACACCTGGCATGACAGATGAAAGTAACGCCCTTGTAAAGATTGTACTTAACCGCGATAGCCTTAATGGAATGTCGCAGGATGGTGCAGTGGGCGGCGAGCTCTTTGACGGATTCGACCTTCTGACTAAGGCGCAGGCGAAGAAGATACTTGAGGATGGAGTGGACGAGCACGGCATATACTATTCTGTGTATACATGGGCGGCACTCACGTATTTCGTAGCAGACTTGTGGAGGTAGATACAGAATGTAGCGTGGTTAACCCGGCATGCGGCATTTAAAATACGGAGGAATAACATGAACGATAAAAAATACTCGCTGCGCCTATATCTGCTTGCATACAAATGGCACTATGCGATAGGCATTTTTGTGCTTCTTGCAGTAGACCTTGCAAATCTGTACATTCCGCAGTTTATTGGGGAGATAATCGACGGGATCACTGCAGGAAAGCTTGATATGGCGGGCGTGGGCGGCATTATATTTAAGATATTGATAACAGGCCTGATAATCATGGCGGGGCGCTTTGGATGGAGATATTTCATCATAGGAGCATCAAGAGGAATAGAATACAGACTGCGCGATGATATGTTTTCGCATATGGAGACACTCTCGGCGCGCTATTACAACAGCCATAAGACAGGAGACCTTATGGCATATTTCACTAACGATTTACAGGCTGTCAGGATGGGAACCGGAATGGCTGTCATCACCGTGTTTGACGCGGTGATCATGACGGTGATGGTGCTTGTCAAAATGGTAGTATACGTGGATTTTAAGCTGACATTATTTGCTTTTATTCCACTTATTTTCATTGCAATCGGCTGCTATTTTTATGGAATAGAGTCAAAGAAACGTCAGGTGAAAAGGCAGGATGCTTTCTCCTATCTTTCTGACAAGGTGCAGGAGAGCATTGCCGGTATCCGCGTGGTCAAGGCATTTGCGCAGGAGGACGAGGACTTTAAGCAGTTTGAAAAGGCTTGCGAGAACAGCAGGGAGAAAAATCTTGCTGTGGTAAAGCTTCGCGCTGTCTTTGGCCCGACGCTGGATGCCGTAATCGGAATAAGCGTGATAGTGACACTCCTTGCAGGTGGCAGGATGGTGCTTGACGGACAGGTTTCGATAGGTCAGTTCGTGGCATTCAACTCATACATCGATATGCTTGTGTGGCCTATGATTGCGGCAGGCGACTGTATCAACACATTTTCTCAGGCGGCTGCGGCATGGGGCAGAATCCGGACTATTTTCGAGGAAAAACCTGATATTGTCGATATGGTGCCACCGGAAAATGTAATAGAAAATGATGGCACGGCAGGCAGCAATACAGATAATTTAGATGAGGGTATTTATGATAAAATACAAATACATGGCGATATACAGCTTAGCCACCTCAGCTTCACATACCCTGACGGCACCAAGCCGGTGCTTTCAGACGTGAGCATACATGTGAAGCAGGGCGAGATGCTTGGTATCTTAGGACGTACCGGAAGCGGAAAATCATCACTTGCCGACCTTTTGCTTAGAGTCTATGATTGTGAAAACGGCATGATACTTTTGGATGGCCGCCCGATAACAGACTATCCGCTGGCGGTTTTACACCGTGATATCTCATATGTGCCACAGGAGAATTTCCTGTTTTCCGACACACTAGAGGAGAATATAGCATTCGGTCTGGAGGACAGGATCGCCGACAACCCGGCAATTCTTGATGCGGTAAAACAGGCTGCAAAGGACGCGTGTATACACGATAATATCATGGGCTTTCCGGATGAGTACAAGACCATGGTTGGAGAGCGCGGAGTGACACTTTCGGGAGGCCAGAAGCAGCGAAGCTCGATAGCCAGAGCACTTTTAAAGGATTCTGCAATCCTTATACTGGATGATTCACTTTCTGCTGTCGATACCGATACTGAGGAGCAGATACTTGAAAACCTCATGGAAACCAGGCAGGGCAAGACAACCATAGTGATTGCCCACAGGATTTCCACACTGCAGAAGGCTGACCATGTGGCAGTGCTTTCTGACGGAAAACTGACAGAGTATGGTACTCCTGAAGAGCTGCTTGAGCTTGGAGGTTTTTACGCTGATATCAGCCATAAGCAGCAGCTTGAGAGTGAGCTTGGCAGTTAAAGTGCTTGAAAAGAGTTGCTATGCAGATTTGACGATGAATAGTTACGAAATAACAGAGAAGATTATAGTATGAATTCGAGTGAAAATATAAATAAAAACGAAATGAATAAAAAAAGCTCCACAATGCGCCTCATAGCCTACATGAAGCCGTATGCCCACTGGGTGATTTTTGCCCTTCTGCTGGTGCTTGGACTGACAGCCTTTGACCTTTACAGGCCGATGCTGGTGGGTGATGCAATTGATACTTTTGGAGCAAATGGGGATTATGATGTAATAATTGCTACAGCTATCAAATATGCGGTTGTACTTGCCTTAAGCTTTGCATTCAACATCGCTCAGACCTGGATACTGCAGAAAACAGGCCAGAATATCATTCTTCAGATTAGAAAAGACCTCTACAGACATATCCAGTCTCTTGGCAGCAGGTATTTTGATATCACGCCGGTTGGAAAGCTTGTAACCCGTGTGACAAATGATGTTGAGGCTCTCAATGAGATGTATTCGGGCATTCTCGTACAGCTTTTCAGAAATATTGTAAAAATAGTGGGACTTGCAGGCGTCATGCTCGTGCTTGATGTTAGGCTTGCTGCGATATCATTTGTGCTGATGCCGCTTGTAATTGGGCTAACGGTGCTGTGCCAGAAAATTGCCAGAAATATTTACAGGCTTTACCGTACGCGCCTGACGGACATCAATACATTTTTGTCCGAGCATCTTTCGGGAATGAAAATTATACAGATATTTGGCAGACAGGAGCGTAAGTTCGAGGAATTTCATGATAAAAATACAAAGCTCTACAAGGCTTTTTACAGGGAGATGCTTATGTATGCGGTGTTCCGTCCGCTTATCTATATTCTGAGCATTTTGTCACTGATGATAGTGCTGTGGTTCGGAAGCAAAAATGTGTTTGATGAGATTATTTCGGTCGGTACTCTGTATATTTTCTCGAATTACATCAGGTCATTTTTCGACCCGATACAGGAACTTGCAGAGCAGTTTCGACACTGCAGTCATCAATTGCATCAGCAGAGAAGATATTTACGGTTATGGATGAGGATGAATTTATTCCTGAGGTCGAAAATCCAAAGCAGCCGGATAAAATCACCGGAAAAATTGAATTTGACCATGTCTGGTTTGCCTATGACGGCGAAAACTATGTGCTTAAGGATGTCTCATTTGTCATTAATCTGGGCGAGAAGGTGGCCTTTGTCGGTGCAACCGGAGCAGGAAAATCATCCATTTTAAATCTTATAGGCAGGTATTATGATATACAAAAGGGACATATCTACATTGATGGCATCGATATCAGACAGCTTAGCAAAAAGCAGCTTCGCAGTGCAATCGGTCAGATGCAGCAGGATGTGTTTATATTCGAGGGGGATGTGGCGTACAATATCCGCCTGAATGATGACAATATCACGGATGCGCAGGTGAAGGCGGCAGCAGAATATGTAAATGCCTCACACTTATCGAAAAGCTCCCGCAGGGCTATCACGAGCCGGTCACGGAGCGTGGTGCGACCTTCTCGGCAGGAGAGCGTCAGCTATTGTCATTTGCAAGGACACTCGCCCACAATCCGAGCATACTGGTCATGGACGAGGCAACCGCCAACATAGATACAGAGACAGAAATTCTCATACAGGAGGCGCTCGAAAAGCTCATGGATGGCAGGACAACAATCATGGTTGCGCACCGTCTGTCCACTATCCAGCATGCCGACTGCATCATGGTCATGCACAAGGGACGTATATGTGAGCGCGGTACGCACAGGGAGCTTTTGGAACAGGATGGCATATACAGGAAGCTGTATGAGCTGCAGATATCGTAGGGATAATTAGCATAAGCTGTAGATATCATATGGGTAATTTATAAAACTAGTTGTATTTTGATTGAGGCAGGGGAAGGTTGGAGTTATAGAAAGGTGACTTGGGATGGTATGGAAAATAAACAATAACTGTCAGATTTTTATAGAAAAAACGGATTCCATCGCAGGCCGGCAGAAGGAGATAATTCCACATGTGTCTGCCTATTATGTGGATAAATACACAACTATTTCAGAAAAAGGTGTAAAAACAGGCAGCAACAGGCTGTGTGGCACAGCAAATCAGGAGCTTTTGGCGGGATACATGCTCTACAAATATCTGGGGATATCATCGGATGAACAGCTTGTCAGAAATGAGCATGGCAAGCCGGAAATAGCAGCAGGATATAAGAATGAGAGCGCAGCTTTTTTTAATCTGGCACACAGCGGCCCATATGTGGTGCTTGCAATATCAGACAGACCTGTTGGCGTGGACATAGAGCATACAAAGCGCATGAGCTACAAAGTGGCAAAGCGTATAATGCGAAAGGAGCAGCTTGACAGACTCAAAGGCTTTGAGAATGAATCTGCGGCATTTCAGATTGAGCTTGCAAAATACTGGACACAGTATGAGGCTATAATGAAGCTTGTCGGTACAGGCTTTTCGGGGGAGCTGGATGATAGGACGATGGAGGCTTATGAAAAAAGGGTAGTGTTTCGTGAGCTAGAGGATTATGTTATTGCAGTGGTGACAAAGTAGGGATTGAAAAAATTCTTGGTTTTTGTTAGTATATAAGCATGGATTGCGTCTATATAAGTGAAGGAAACTATTTATGGAAACATAATGATGCAGTTATATATTTAAGGGGGATTTGCCATGAAGAAAATTCAATTATTTTTAAAGTACTTAGTTTTAATGTTGTTTTTAACAGTATGGATTATTATAATGTTTTTCACCGATTATATGAATTCACAGTCGGTTAAGCTATATTGCATGTTTGTAGTGGGGTGTGGATGTGCATACTCAATCTGGGAGAAAACTTATGTACCGGATGCAAGGTCATATATTGCAGAAAAAGCAATAGCATTAATACTTATAGTAACTGTTTTCATCAGATTATTATGTTTTTAATAAAAAAGTCAAAATACGTAACAGGCTTTTCTGTTGCGTATTTTTGTTGTTTTTTATCCATATATGTTAGAATATAGTCAAAGCAGTTTTTCTATAGCAACCTGTGCGGTCGTTGGCACATTAATTACAGATATGACTATATGCTCTGTAAATATGTGAGGCATAATAAGATGTCGTCCGGCGATAAGGGCGTGCAGGGTCTTCAATACCTTAATTATTTTTCATATTCCCTGAAATTCTTGCTTTTAAATATTTCATTATTTTATTTAAAGCAGGATAAGAGGGCTTTTACCACACAGATATTTCCTGCTTTAGTGTTTTCAAATGAAGGAGGATTTTATATGAGTGGTAACAGAGAGTACAAAAGTGATGTTTTCAGTATGCTGATGCAGGATAAGGAAAGAGCCTTACAGCTGTATAACGCAATGAATGGGTCTAGCTATGACAATCCGGAGGATGTTGAGATAGTGATTCACGATGGCGGCATTTCACTTTCGGTCAGAAATGATGCATCGTTTATCGTGGATGCGAGATTGAGCATATATGAGCATCAGTCCACAGTTTGTCCGAATATGCCGGTGAGAAGTCTTATTTATTTCAGTGTGATATTGTCAGATATGCTCAGCGACAAGAAAAAAGGAACAAAAAGTGGCAAGAACATCTATGGCAGAAGACTGGTAAAGATACCGACACCACATTTTGTGGTATTTTACAATGGTGAGGAGGAACAGCCGGAGGTTCAGGAGCTTAAGCTGTCCGATGCGTTTGAGAAGCCGACCGATGAGCCGAATCTTGAGCTTAAATGTAAGGTGTACAATATAAACGACGGAAAGAACAAGGCTATTATGGAGTCATGTGGCTGGCTGAATGATTATATGACATTTGTAAATAAGGTCAGAGAGTATCATGCAGACGGGGCATTTGATGATCTTGCTATAGATATTGAGAAGGCTATAGACTATTGTATTGACAATGATATTCTGAAGGAGTTTCTAAAGACTTACAGAAGTGAGGTGACGAAGAGTATGCAGTTAAATTACGAATTTGACAGGCAGCTTGAGCTTGAAAGAGCTGATGCTATCGAGGAAGGCTTAGAACAAGGAATAAAGCAAGGCTTAGAACAAGGCTTAGAACAAGGATTAGAACAAGGATTAGAACAAGGATTAGAACAAGGAATAGAATTGATTAACCAGCTAAATCAGATTTTATTGTCCGAAGGCAAATATGATGAATTGCAGAAAGCTTCAAAGGATAAGGAGTATCAAAAAAGCTTCTTGCAGAGTATGGATTCTCAATGAGAAGCAAGGTGAATAAATGAGACAAAAAGAACTTGAAAAATGGTTAAAGATAGTAATAATAGCGGTAGCACTTTGCGGATTAGTGGTCTGTGCGGTTGCCATACCATGGATAGGGCATGTGCTTATTGCGCCTGATCCGCAGATTTCTGATATGTATATACCATGGCTTGTTCTGTTTATCATCAGTGCAATTCCGTGCTATGTTATATTGTATCTGGGCTGGAGAGTAGCTGTAAATATCGGAAAAGACAGGTCGTTTTCCTTAGAGAATGCGAGACATATAAAGCTGGCATCGAAAATAATTCTGTTTGATGCATTGTATTTTTTTGTTGTGAATGTCTGCATGTGGAGGATATATGTGAATCATCCGGGGGTGATACTGGCTCTTGTGTTCATAGTGTTTGCCTGTGTTGTGGCATCGGTCGTGGCGGCGGTTTTGTCACATCTTGTGGTAAAGGCCGCAGATCTGCAGGAGCAGAGTGATTTGACAATATAGCGTGTGCGCTACAGTTTTATTTGAGCGGGAGAGATACATGGAAGGCGAGATTATTTTTAACATAGACGTAATGCTTGCAAAGAGAAAGATGAGTGTTACGGAGCTGTCGCAGCGTGTGGGAATCACCATGGCAAATATATCAATTTTAAAAAACGGCAAGGCAAAGGCAATCAAGGTATCCACGCTTGCAAAGCTATGTGAAGCACTTGACTGTCAGCCGGGAGATTTGCTGGAATATAGAGATTGCTCTTGCGATAATGGAGAAAATATAGTATCATAAGTGATTGGCGTGCGCCACCTTGGGCGTACAAACAGCAACGTATTATGGGAGGCAATTGACAGATGAATAATTATGATGTGATAATCATTGGAGCGGGACCGGGAGGTATCTTCGGAGCATATGAGCTTATCGGGAAGAATCCTGACTGCAAAATAGCGGTTTTTGAGGCAGGACATGAGCTTGCTAAGAGAAAATGTCCTATCGACGGAAAGAAAATAAAGAGCTGTATTTCCTGCAAGAGCTGTTCTATTATGAGCGGTTTTGGCGGAGCAGGTGCTTTTTCAGACGGAAAATATAATATCACAAATGATTTTGGCGGTACCTTGTACGAGCATATCGGCAAGCAGCGGCCATTGATCTGATGGAATATGTTGACGAGATTAATATGAAGTACGGCGGTGAGGGCACAAAGCTTTATTCTACAGCCGGCACAAAGCTCAAAAAGGTCTGCATGCAGAATAAGCTCAAGCTTTTGGATGCATCGGTCAGACATCTCGGAACTGACATAAACTATGTTGTTCTGGAAAATATGTATGCACATCTGAAGGACAAGGTGGATTTTTATTTCGATACACCTGTTGAGTCGGTAGAGGTACTGTATGATGAGAATAAGGCAGGTGCTGATGCTTGCAGTTTACAAGAGGCTCACACAGACAATGTATCCGGATATGCAGTAAAAACAGCGGATAGCACATATGAGAGCAGATACTGTATCATCTCAGTTGGAAGAAGCGGAAGCAAGTGGATGGAGAAGGTCTGCAATGACCTTGATATCCCAACCAAGTCAAACCGTGTGGATATCGGTGTGCGTGTTGAGCTTCCGGCCCTGATTTTCTCACATCTGACAGATGAGCTGTATGAGAGCAAGATTGTATACAGAACACAGCTTTTTGAGGATAATGTGCGTACCTTCTGCATGAATCCGCATGGCATCGTGGTAAATGAAAATACAAACGGCATCGTAACAGTAAACGGACACAGCTACGAGGGAGCAGACAAGCAGACTGAAAATACGAACTTTGCTCTTCTTGTTGCGAAGCATTTTTCAGAGCCATTCAAGGATAGCAACGGATATGGTGAGAGCATCGCGCGCCTTTCAAATATGCTTGGTGGCGGTGTAATTGTACAGCGCTTTGGTGATCTTGTGAGAGGGCGTCGAAGCAATGAGAAGCGTATTGAGGAAGGACTCGTTACGCCTACACTTTCAGCTACACCGGGAGACTTAAGCCTAGTGCTTCCAAAGAGAATCCTGGACGGAATCATTGAGATGATTTACGCGCTCGACAAGATAGCACCGGGAACTGCAAATGACGATACCTTGCTTTACGGCGTAGAGGTCAAGTTCTACAACATGGAGGTAGAGCTTAACGATAAGCTTGAGAGCAAATATAAGGGACTTTACATCATCGGAGACGGAAGCGGTGTGACACATTCACTTTCACATGCGTCGGCAAGCGGCGTGTATGTTGCGCGTGAGATTGAGGCAGAGAGATAGTTGCTGTTAAAGAGGTAATATATATAAGCAATGATTGAGAATGTATAGATTTAAAATGATATGTTAGAACATAATATTTCTATAATTGGGAAATATTATCATTATGAACTATTGAAATGCTACATTAGTTAGATTAAACTAACTGTGTAGCATTTTTCTTTATTTATAAATATATGCATATGCGGCAGGCTTTCACATATGTATTTTTATGATTAAAGGGTCAAAAGGTATCATCGATGCATGCTTGCATTCAATCCTACAATCATGATATAGAGAAACTGCATTGTAGGATAAAATTGAATCAGAAAAACATAAGGAGGTTCATAATGAATTATTTAGAAATCGAAAAGGTAGTGGGCAGAGAAATACTTGATTCCAGAGGAAATCCTACGGTTGAGGCAGAGGTTTATCTGGTTGACGGAACTGTTGCAAGAGGCACAGCACCATCAGGAGCTTCAACAGGAGAGTTCGAGGCACTTGAGCTTCGTGACGGAGACAAGAGCAGATATCTGGGCAAGGGTGTTACCGGGGCAGTAGAAAATATAAATACTGTAATCAACGACACATTGACAGGTATGGACGCAAGTGATATCTATGCAATAGATGCGGCTATGATAGAGGCAGATGGCACAAAGGACAAGTCTAAGCTTGGAGCCAATGCTATTCTTGCTGTATCAATTGCGTGTGCGAGGGCGGCAGCTGTATCACTTGATATTCCTCTCTATAGATTTTTAGGTGGTATCTCGGGAAACAGACTTCCTGTACCTATGATGAACATTGTAAACGGTGGATGTCATGCACTCTCATCAGGACTTGACGTGCAGGAGTTTATGATTATGCCGGTAGGTGCGCCTTCCTTCAAGGAATGTCTCAGATGGTGTGCGGAGGTATTTCATGCACTTGCAGCCATATTAAAGGAGCGCGGTCTTGCCACGTCAGTCGGTGACGAGGGTGGATTTGCACCGGCACTCAAATCTGACGAGGAGGCTATCGAGACAATTCTTGAAGCTGTAAAGAAGGCAGGCTATGAGCCGGGCAAGGATTTCAAGATTGCCATGGATGCCGCATCATCAGAGTGAAGAGTGAAAAGGGCAAGGCTTTTACAAGCTGCCAAAGGCCGGCACAGAGTATACCTCAGAGGAGCTTATAGAGCACTGGGCAAAGCTTTGTGACAGATATCCTATTATATCAATCGAGGATGGTCTTGATGAGGAGGACTGGGAAGGCTGGCAGAAGCTTACTGCGCGTTTGGGCGATAGGGTACAGCTTGTGGGAGATGACCTGTTCGTAACAAACACTGAGAGACTTGCAAAGGGAATAAGCCTTGGAGCAGGAAATGCAATCCTGATTAAATTAAACCAGATCGGTTCAGTATCAGAGACTCTTGAGGCTATCAAGATGGCACACAAGGCAGGCTATACAGCAATCAGTTCACACCGCTCAGGTGAGACTGCCGACACAACAATTGCAGACCTTGCGGTGGCACTCAACACATGCCAGATAAAGACAGGTGCACCTTCGCGCTCAGAGCGTGTTGCAAAGTATAACCAGCTTTTAAGAATTGAAGAGGAACTGGGAAAGAGCGCAGTTTATCCGGGAATTAAAGCGTTTAATGTGCAGCAGTAGTTTAAAATAAAACTCTATGACTGCATTAAGTCAATATCCATTGGAGTGTCTTTAGGAGAAAATAAGATAAGTATAGTCGCAGATATCATAATATGGTATCTGCGATTTTTTGTTTTTTTCAGTAATTCTAAATGTCGTCGAAAAATCTCATTTTAGCACATCAATTGTAGTCCTTAATTGTAGCCCTTAATTTTAGCACCTCAATTGTAGCAGCTTAATTGTAGCAATTAAAATAGATTTATCGTAACACGATAAAAAAATATTGCAAAACCAAAAACTGTGTAGTACAATTAGCTTGCCGGTAAGTGAATAATATGAGAAAATAACTACATAGATAGTAAGGAGGTAGCTATGGACAATAATAATATCGGGGGCATGAATCCACAACAGTTTTCACAGAACACGCCACAGACTTCACAGCCACATATGGGAATGTCAGGTATCGAACTGCAGAATATGCAGCAGGAAGCGGAGCAAAGACGGCGTGAGAAAAGCAGGAGAAACGCGGATTTCTTTGGCAGGCTATGTATACCTACGATAATATATGCGCTGCTGTACACCATTTTCCTGTACGAGAATACAGGTGGAATACTGGTTACGTTGTTTGCAATCGTCACAGGAGTATACAGCCTGTATTGTATGCAGATACTTCATATAGAGGCAAAGCCACTCACTATATGGTACAGTGTGATGATGATACTCACAGGCCTATCATCAGGCTTGACCGGTAATAAAATTATACAAGGATTTAATTTTTGCTGGATACTTGTGTTTCTTGTTTTTATGCTGCTTCACAATTTCTGCAATGACAGACAGTGGGGGCTTATAAAGTATATCGTTGCGGCATTTCAGGCAGTGTTTGGAGCGATTGGGTGTATAGCTGAGCCGTTTATGGATATTGCCGACTATATGAGAAATGAGCGCATGGATAGTGACAATATGGGCAGTGACAGTATGGTCGGTGACAGTGCAAATGCAACTGCCGGAGAGCGGCATGTGAAAAACACAGAATGCTTTATGTGTTTATCGGAATAGCAATTGCCTTTCCTCTGGTTGTGCTGATAGTGGTGCTGCTGTGCTCTGCGGATGCGGTTTTTGCCTCAGTAATAAAGAAAATATTTGCTGATATCAATTTCTTTACAGTGAGCAAGGTTGTATTTCTTTTTGTATTTGCGCTTTTCTCATCGTACTGTGGTATAAAGTATCTGAGCAAGAAGCGTATATCGGATACACCGGTTGAGACTCCGGCATTTCCGGCTGCAATCGGTATCACTGTAGCTGCAACTATATCAGTGGTATATGTATTTTTCTGTTTTATACAGATTGTGTATCTGTTCGGGGGACTTATGCAGCTTCCAAGTGGCTATACCTACGCCAGGTACGCGAGAGAAGGCTTTTTCCAGCTGCTTTTCGTGTGTATACTTAATGTGATTATCGTATTGCTCGGAAGTGGATTGTTTAGAAAAAATAATATATTAAATGCATTTTTAATTTTAATAACACTGTGCACATATATCATGATTGCATCAAGCGCATATCGTATGGGACTGTATGTGTCAGAGTACGGGCTGACAGCCACCAGACTTTGTGTGTTATGGGCACTTGGAGTGATAGCGCTGTTTATGCTCGGAGTGATTTTATCTATATGTAAGCCTGCTTTTTCGCTATTTCGGTACGGAATAATAGTAATCGGGGTATGTTATCTTGTGCTTGCATTTGCAAGGCCTGATTATCTGGTTGCAAGGTACAATACAGTATGTATGGAGGATACAGACTACAAATATCTGATGTCACTTTCCACGGATGCATCCCCGGCGCTTGCGGCAGATGCGGACTTTATGGAAAATAAGGGTATGGTCACCATGTATGCAAGACAGCTGACAGGTGAGACAAATGACAGCTTAAGACAGCTCAATGTATCTCATATAAAGGCTGCACATTTATTCAGGGATAGCATAGATGAGGTAAAGAGCTCACAGCTTATCCTTTTATATGTATATTCGCCTTACGATTCGGGTAGCTATAACAACAATGATACCGGTCTTGATGGCGTGGACAGCATACAGATGGGCTATCATGTGTTAAAGGATACAGAAGATGATGACACAGCCAACTATGATTACGACAGTTATAGCATGGATGATACAAGAGTGGCTGCACCGGTATTTTTCAAATGGGTGGATGCAGTCGAGGTGAAGAAGATTTCCGACAGTGAGCGTATCTTCCTTGCAAAGATTCCAAGAAAGGCATTAAAAGGCAAAGAGGGAGTGAATATTGAATACAGATTTAATAAAAATGGAGATGTTATATATTCATCCCAGTACAATGTGATCCTTGACAAGAAAAAAGGACTCAACGAGGTGGAGATGTCATACTATGCCGGAACAGATGGCGTGGATGTGCCTGAGTACAATATTTATGGAAAGTAATAGTTTAAATTGTATATAATCCAAAAACGACATGGCAGTTTTGCATGTCCGTTTTTGTTTTTGTATAATAAGTATATGGTATTATGAACCGGGTGGTTTACATAAAGCAGAGTAAAATTTAATCAAGCTTTAATATTAATCTTAATATACGCTTTACAGAGGTCTCCATCTCACTACGAGAGATGGCACCCTTATCATAAGCCTTCTTTACACGATCAGGATATCCATTTCCCATCTTAAGATCATTTCCGGCTTTTGTCTCCTTGTAATGCTCGCCACAGGTCCACCAGTCGGTTGTGACCATTCCTTCATAGCCCCACTCATCACGCAGTATTCCTGTCAAAAGGTCCTCGCTTTCAGAGGCTCTGTAGCCGTTTATCATATTGTAAGAGGACATAATAGCCCATGGATTATCATTTTTTACAATCATCTCAAATGCCTTCAGATAAATTTCTCTGGCAGCTCTTTCTGAAACGCGTGAATCGCTGTTTTTGCGGTTGGTTTCCTTGTTGTTCAAGGCAAAGTGCTTGAGTGTGGCACCGACATTGTTTGACTGGATTCCGCGTACCATGGCACCTGCGAGCTTTCCTGTTACGAATGGATCCTCTGAGTAGTACTCGAAGTTACGTCCGCAGAGAGGACTTCTGTGAATACAGATGGCAGGGGTGAGCCACAGTGCAAGGTTGTTTTCCTTTAATTCTTCACCGCCGGCGCGTCCTACAGCCTCTAAAACATCCGGGTTCCATGTGCATGCAAGCAGTGTGGAGCATGGAAACGCAGTGGTGCATATACCGACTTCAGGCGCTATGCGCACTCCTGCAGGACCATCTGCTGTCATGACAGAAGGAATACCATATTCAGGCATATTTCCGATACCGAAGGTATTTGCAACACCTGTATTTGGCTGTCCGCCGAGCAGATGAATGAGTTCATCGATGGAAAGCTCTGATACAAATTCATCAAGCGTGATACGTCCTTCCACAACATCCATGATGTCGTGACTGCCGTTTTTAGCCATGCCATCGGCAAAGCGGAAGTATGGGATGGCTCTCTGACATGGAGCAACACCCTCTGTCAGGGAAGGGTCAATGTTGCCAATAGCTGAGTAGTCGGTGTCCACAGGCTCACTTTGAGGCAGAGCTTCATAGCTTCCGTCAGCGAGCATTCTCTTTGGCAGACTTGTAGGAACCAGCTTTGCTGAAAGCTGCTCGGTAATTACATCATGATTTAATATATATGAGTAATCCGCTTTTGTCACGTCACGGACGCTCGTTCCAACGTATATATCATATGAACCGGCTTCAAGTACATATGCAGACTTTTTAACCTTTCCAAGGTCATCATATGATGCCATATCGTTTATTTCCCATGTAAGGATCATAAGCTGTGATTCACCCGGCTGCAGTTCTCTTGTCTTTTCAAAGGCGACAAGCTCCTTTGCAGGCTTGCCAAGCTTTCCTTGTGGTTTAGCAATGTATACCTGAACAACCTCTTTTCCGGAGAATTTACCTGTATTTGTCACACGAACTTTTGCGTAGAGCTTATTGGTCTCAGACGTACAGTTGGAATTCACAACGCCGGCAGAAACAGTCTCCACATCAAATGAGGTGTATGAGAGGCCATAGCCAAATGGGTATACAACCTTCTCGGCAGCTCCCGGAATTGTCTCGAAATAGCGGTATCCGACATATATATCATCGGTATAGTCCACATAGTCTCTTGACTCGTGGAAATTGTAAGTAGACGGATAGTCGTCGAGTGATTTGGCAAATGTATCGACAGTTTTTCCGGAAGGATTGCCATCTCCTACGAGAAGCTCAGCGGCAGCGAGCCCGCCTTCAATACCACCCTGTAAGGCAAGCAGTGCTGATTGAATCTGATCATCATAAGCAAACCAAGATGTATCAACCATTCCGCCGACATTTAAAATCACGATTACATTTTTGAAACTGGCTTTTACAGTGTCAATCATCTCCTTTTCTTTTACGGAGAGACAGAAATCACCATCCTTAAAAAGCTCTGCCGACTTTTCGGTCATCTCGCGTTCGTAGTCCCAGAGAGCCTTGTTGTTTGGGTCAATAACACTCTTTCTGTCCCAGCTTCTCCGGAGTAGCGGCAGATTGAGATGATAGCAGTGTCGGTATATGCCTGAGCCTTGCTTAAAAGCTCAGCCGGTACATCCGGCTCTATAGTCATGCCGGGTACAGCACCGGCTGCATACTGCTTTTTAATGTCGTTGCGGTAGTAATCGCACAGCTCCTCAAATATGCTTATTTTCTCTTTTTGAAGCTTAAGTCCTTCGTAGAGATTGCGGATATATGCAACGGTTACATCACCGCTTCCGCCACCGCCCTTTACATAGTCGAAAGTACCCTTTCCAAACAGGGCTACCTTAGAACCCGCTGCAAGAGGGAGTACGTTGTTTTCGTTTTTGAGAAGTACCATGCCTTCCTTGGCAGCTTCCTTTGAAAGCTCTATGTGAGCCTTGCTTCCTGTAACTCTTTCACCATTTGCCCCAAGTGGAAGATTAGGAGTGAATTTGAATCGTGACCATTTGTTCATAGCAGATTACCTTTCTTATATTTTTATTATTTAAAGAGCTTCCCATACATTAATATGTAGGGAGCTTGTTCTTTTCGTACAAGATGATTGTAAATTATAAAAGCGATATATACAATTGTGATACTGACATTATTTTAGGTCGATATTGACTTTTTGCGTGAGAGGAGTATATTTTGAAGGTAGAATTTCAAACTATGAATATTGTTTCCTTCGGAATAATTTGGATATCCTCAGGCTAATATAGCATGATTAAAGGGTCAAAAGGTATCATAGCATTAAATACGAAGTTTGATTTAGTAAGTCAGGGAGAAAATTATGCAGCAATACACACACGAAAACGTCAGATCAATACCACATCTTCCAATCTACTGCGACAGATATGAGGACTACAGGCAGTTTTCACCGAGGCACTGGCATGACCATATAGAGATAATCTATGTAGTTTCCGGCTCACTGCAGGTTGTCTGCGGTGAAAATGAATATACATTGCAAGAAAATGAATTTTTTGTCATAAACTCAAATAAGATACATGGCACGCAAAGCTATGAAAGAGTCAGGGTGCTTCTGGTACAGATACCGTATGCATATCTGGACAGCTACATAGACGATTACGGACATATAAGGTTTAGAGAGTGCTATGAGACCGAGCATGGCAGCAGAAAATATGAGCAGATGAAGTCTCTTCTTAAGTCGATAGCGCATATATACCGGAAAAAGGGCAAGGGCTATGAGCTTCGGCTTATGGCAAAAGTGAACGAATTCCTATATATTTGTTTACAAATTATTCGTACAAAGAGATGAATGCGGGAAAAGAATCCAGACAGATAGCGCGCCTTAAGGATGTCCTTAGATATGTGGCGAAAAACTATCAGGAGCCAATAGCATTAAAGGAGGCTGCAGACATAGCCTCACTCAATCAGGATTATTTCTGCCGTATGTTCAAAAAATGCATGGGAGTTACATTTCTCGAGTATGTCAATCAGGTAAGAATCAATCACATACATGAGGAGCTTCTGGCAACTGAGGATTCCATCACGGACATACTGGAGCACAATGGATTTACGAATTATAAGGTGTTCAGCCGGATGTTTAAGGCGCAGTTTGGCATGACACCGAGGGAATTGCGGAAATTACAGGAAAATTAAAATGTCATGAATTTGATGTTTTTGTGCTGTTTTTTGTATATTTTAAGGATACTTAATCGTTATAGTAATGCTGTGGTTACGTGTTACGCTGAAAGGTGTGGACAGTAACATGATGCGAGATAGCAAATAACTATAAATGAAAGGGGTACTTTATGAATAAAAGAGTATTATCAGCCATGCCGTCACAGACGTTTGCAGAGGGAGCGTTGGATGCGGCGCAGCAGACAGGCGAACTAAGCTATGATGGCTACAAAAAAGTGTGGAGCGATGAGTTTAATGGTGATTCATTAAACCGTGCTGACTGGAATGTGGAGACACATGAAAAAGGATGGGTAAATAATGAGCTGCAGGAGTATGTAGACTCGGCTGAAAACATTCAGGTAAAAGATGGGAAATTAATAATAAATCCGGTCAAAAAAGTTACTGATGGTGATAACGGCTCAACAAAAGAAGCAGTTTCCTATACGTCAGGAAGAGTTTCAACACAGAATAAGCAGACCTTCATATATGGACGATTTGAATGCCGTGCAAAGGTTCCAAAGGGACAGGGGTACCTTCCTGCATTCTGGCTTATGGCAAATGATGAGAATGTATATGGTCAGTGGCCAAGATGTGGCGAAATTGACTGCATGGAAGTAATGGGTCAGGAGACAAACAAGGCTTACGGAACCCTCCATTACGGAAATCCTCATTCACAGTCACAGGGTACATATACTATAACGGATGGAGCTGATTTCTCTGACGATTTCCACACATTTACCTGTGACTGGGAACCGGGAAAAATCACATGGTATGTGGATGGAATTAAATACCACGAGGAGAGCGACTGGCACTCAACAACAGTAGGACAGGGAACACTTACATATCCGGCACCATTTGACCAGCCATTTTACATTATCTTAAATCTTGCTGTTGGTGGAAGCTGGGTTGGAAATCCAAACGATGAGACAAGCTTTGAGAATAACCCATATGTGATCGATTATGTCCGTGTATACCAGAAGGACAGCTACAATGAAGATGTAAAACGCCCGGTAAAGAAAGTTACACTTCGCAATCCTGACGCAGACGGCAACTATATCAATAATGGAGATTTTTCTACGGAAGAGAATCTTTCCGATGAAAAAAACTGGAAATTCATTACAGCGCTTGAAGGAGATGCAGAAGCTCTATAGATAAAGATAAACAAAACTATGACTGTAAGACTACAAAGCAGGTACGGCAGACTATAGTGTACAGCTTGTACAGGCAGATCTTCCGTTTGAGAAAGGTGCTACATATCAGGTACAGTTTGATGCATATGCATCTGCTGACAGAGAGATGGGAGTTGATGTAAAGGCACCGGATTATGGTTACAAGAGCTATATGCCACATCAGGATGTACAGCTTACAACCAAAAAGCAGACTTACACCTACACATTCAAGATGGGTGATGCAAGTGATGCAAACGGACGCCTTGAGTACAATATGGGAGCAAAAGGCTCTACAGCAGATATCTATATCAGCAATGTATCAGTAAAGAAGATCAAGGAAGCAGATCCAAATGAGAAAGAGGAGAAAAAGGTTCTGGCTAATGGAAACTATGTATACAATGGAAGCTTCCAGGAGGGAGATAAACATTTAGGATACTGGAATATATCAAATGCTGAAAATGCAGATGTGACAGTCACTCCATTCTCTGATGGAAGAAGATTTAAGGTTACAATGAGCGGAAATGAGAAATCTGCGGTAGTTATGTCTCAGGAAGAACTGGCATTTGCGACAGGAACACCATACAAATTCAGCTTTACCGCTTCATCAGATGCTGATAATACTATTACGGCAAACATAGGAGGATATGTATACACATTTGATATCAAAGCAGGAGAGACAAAAAGATTTCGCGGTTGAACTTCCTTCGGATGCACAGTATGTAAACCACAACATTTCGATAACACTTGGAATGCAGAAAACCACCTGGCTTGACAATGTAAGCCTTGTCGAGAATGCACTCGTCAAAAACGGATCCTTCAATGATGGAACAACAGGCTATACAATATATGTAGATTCATCAGCAAAAGCATCATATGTAGTTGACAGCCTTAAGGATGACAATGCACTGGCTGTAACAATAAACGATACAGGCGATGCGGATTGGAAAGTACAGATTAAGCAGGAAAATATAAAACTTGAAAAGGGTAAGACCTACAAGCTTAAATTTAAAGCAAAATCAAGTCTCAACAGGCAGATCAGAGTTGTGATGCAGGGACAGGAAAACCGCGGATGGTCAGTGTATTCAAATGACAATATAGTAAATCTCACAAATGACTACCAGACCTTTGAGGATACATTTACAATGAATGAGGATACTGACACAGCAGCCTTTTTCAGTGCATGCCTTGGTAAAATCGGGGATAACCAGATAACAACACAGCATGAGGTACGCATTGATGACATATCACTTGAGGAAGTAAAGGATGATCCGAAAGATGATATCAAGGACAATCCAAAAGACGATCCGAAAGATGACATCAAGGACAATCCAAAGGACGACCCGAAACAGGATATCAATACAGATATAAAAATGAGCAGCCGAAGCACCACGCCGGTAATTAAGACCTCTGATTCAGATAAGGCTAAAACAACACAGGCAGTAAAGGAATCAAAAACTGTAAAAGCAGCAAAAACAGGTGACAATTCAACCAATTCTGGCTTATGTAATTTGGTGCTATGGCTGGAGCACTTATTTTAGTGGTTTCATTCCTGAAAAAAAAGAAAG